>Ga0308012_10000708_pt1 | contig 19248 bp, 10 predicted proteins | sample Neamet179_FD_203133 | JGI IMG/M metagenome (GOLD analysis project Ga0308012, IMG submission 203133) | Marine microbial communities from water near the shore, Antarctic Ocean - #179 | ecosystem: Environmental > Aquatic > Marine > Unclassified | place: Southern Ocean | collected 2014-07-25 | reverse complement strand
CTTGAATTTCAGATGAGGCAGATACAGGTAAACCATCTACATAAACTTGCAGAATACCCCCAAAATAATCACTTAATGTTCCAGCAGGAAACACAGGAGACATATTATTGTCTGTTGTCGGCATTGTCATCGAGAAGTCATCAATAGTTTGAGCTGTGGCAGTAAAGCCAAAGGATAGTAATAGTATATAAAGAAAGGTCTTCATAATAGCGGGATTAGATTATAAATATACAAAAAATATAAGAGGAGATTTAACTGATTTGCATCCCCTCTAGAACCCTATTTGTAGGGATTTGATTGCTAATGAAATACGATTTTTAGTAGGCGAGGGGACACTATAATAATACTATTTTTGAATGAAAAAAGCCACTCATTTGAGAGGCTTTCCTTTAAATAACTTGATTTCATTTTTTACAAAATGAATAAACTTTTTTCTACTATTAAAATCAAATATTTTTTAATGATAAGGACCCTGATCGAAGTAACTGTCTAAAATTAATTATTTCAAGTACCCGCTACGACCTATTTCCCCATCCATAGATCCAATTAAAAAAACAGCTTTACTACTATCATTTTCAGAGTTAAAGAGAGTCATGTTAATAGAGGAGTCAGATGTCCAGTGATATCTAGCCTTGTTAAATTCACTTTTTTCGGAAAACCCTCCTCCGAAACCAATTAATGAATCAGTGCCTTGAAAATAAAGATGAACCATATATAAATTGTTACTATCACCAAGTAGATTAAAATTGTTTTTTACATAAACTAGCTTATCAAAGACAGAATCATTTTGGTGATAGTAAATAGAGTCATTTTTTATTTCAACAGTAAATTCATTTAACTCATTAGAAGGTTTGTTTTGACAAGAGGATAGCGCTAAGAGAAATAAGAATATATACCGATACATTGTCAAAAGATTTTAATTTGTAGTAATCAAAAATACTAAAGAATTAATTAATCAAAGGAATTCAAGTAATTACCCCCAACCCATAATGAAATTAGAAATTTTTTCTTTCAAATTACAAGTTAATTATATGCCTAAAATAATGTAAATTCAATTATTGTAGACAAGAATTAAGGAACCTTATTTAATGTGATTTGCCTTTAATTCTTTTTTCCCATGAAGTTAAATAATTGAACTGCTTGTCATACCACTGTGAGCTTAATTTATAACCAGGACTTATCTCCTTACTATAATACCTACTTCTACCGCTTTTATCAGAGGATGTTAATGAAGATTTACGAAGCACCTCAAATCCTGATGATTTAAAAGTCTTACTGCAGTAAGACTTGTCTTGAAGTAAATTAATTTCTGAATTTGATAGTTTATTATTTAACAATAGATCTTTAAATAAATCTTGAGCGTATATTCCTATTTTAATCTTTTCTTTTTGTTCCGTATTATCTTCCTTTTCTAGTACTCCTGTGGTTACATTTGAATCTTTAGGAGTTGTATTAAGAGATGGCGTATAATCTAATTTTTCTTTAGTGTGAAGGTTATCATATTTATGATGGCATGTCTTACATAGAATTAAAAATATATTGGGTAAATTTGTGTGTCTTTCCTTATAAATTTTTTCAAATGTATCTAAATCTACTTTATATGATTTATCGTTAATCTTATATGAAGATAGGATATCTTTAATTATAGTTTTGCGTTCATATCCATGTCTATGAGCAGCATCTAATTCAATGTCTTTATTGTTACAGTGTTCACATTTTCCAACTTTTATTTTATAACCCCTAGTAAGTGGTGGAATAATATTCTTTAATCTAGGGCCTATATAGTGATTGAATTTTGAAAAATCCCCCTCAAAGATAGGTTTGTTTGGTACTTTTTTCTCAATAATTAGATCTGTTTTAGTATTGAAATGTAAACTTGATAATTTTCTTCCAATCCAATAACCGGTGAAAAAAATTAAGGCTATAGATATAATTATCATAATTAGTCCTATGACTCCTTCTATTTTGAAAATAATATCCATTTATCTTTACTTTTATTTAAGTTCAAACACATATTTGTTTTTCTCTTTACAATTTATTATAAATTGATTTTTAATCCAATCTAATTCCTTGTCTTCAATACTGTTTAGGATACTTATGCATTCTTCAAATTGCTCAGTATTTCTATATAATTCAGCAAGAAATATTTTATCGTGATTATTTTTATTGTCTGGCCATAATTTTATTAGTTTATAAATATTCTCTGTCCATTTTTTTTCTGAATCCCTGTCGTCGAAACAGTCAGATATTCGAAATAAATTATTTTGTTTGAATAATAGAGACTTTCGGATATGTATCTTTTCTTTGTTTGTGTCCGCGACACCTATTTTAATAGCTGCCTGTAATTCTTCAACAGATAAAAAGTTAGCATAATTTTTTCTGCTTTTATTATTATGTGTTTTTGAGTTTGATAAATCAAGGGTTTGTAATTTGTAAATCCACAGATATGATAAGCAGTTTTCACATTTTATGAGACTTGGTGTTTTGTCTATACCTAGGCCAATTTGATTCCCATCGGAGTAAAATTTCGCACCAAATGTATTCCCACTAATTGCTTCATTTCTAGAAATTATACAGTTACAATTAGAGCATAAATTTAGTATTTCAGGGCCGTATATCATATTTGTTTTTCAATAGTTTTTCAAATCGATGTAAACATAAAGTTTATTTTTTTGAATACCAATTTATTCAAATAATTAATACTTATAATTGGATTTCATAATAATTTAAAATACTATATATCAGTATTTTATAATTGTTAAGTTGTATTTTGTTAGAATGATTTCAGTGTGTTATTACCCCCCTCTAGAACCCTATTTGTAGCTATTTGATTATAAATGAAATACGATTTAAAGTAGGTGAGGTAACACTTATATGACACTTGTAATTGATGATTTTCATCTGTTTAACCCCTTGTTTTCCCCAGTCAACACTGTTTAAACACTTAGGCTATTTTCAGCTCTTGTTATCAAGATAAATACAACAAAAAAGACACTCATTTGAGTGTCTTTTTTGTTGAAAAACTAATATTGAAGAGTATCAGGTATAATAACTTTAATTTGATAACCTTGACCAGGCATCATAAATCCAATTCCATTAAAATTCCATTCAGGTAAATAAGCTGATCCCATATAATCTTTTGCAATCATCAAATTCCCTGAAGAATTTATCTCTTGTAAAATTATATCAGCATATTCTGGTTCTATTCTCAAATATCCAATCATATTCCATCCAGCAATAAGTTCAATAATATTTTCATTTGGTATGGCATAACTTCCACATAAATTAAACTCACTAATAGCATTTGTTTTTATTTGGTATCCTTGACCAACTAACATATTACCAATCCCATTAAAATCCCATTCAATTAAATATGCTTGACCTGCATTGTTTTTCGTTATAATAACATTTTCAACAATAGGATTTAAAATATTTGTCATACTCATGTCTTCAGTTATAATATATGATGAGAACATTGACCAACCTTCAGGTAGTATTATAATTTGACAGTTTGGGTAATAATTACATGTACCATTTTCAATTGAAGCAAATTGATTAAAGTTTTGAGCAGAAGCGTCTGTACAACCCTCAATAGCATTGTTTCTCATACACCTAACCGGATGATCTGTAGTTTTTTCATCATGCCAAATGGAGTGAGGGTTTAACTTTTTAAGATTAGCTTTTCCTTCCTGATTACTTTCATTTGAAGTCCAGTAATACACCCCTGTCCAATCTGGTTGATTAAATACACCACCAATGGTTGGGTTAGGTGAGTTGTTCCAACTTGTAATTTCGGTATTGCTGTAATAATCTAAAATAGACCAATCTGTAGCAAAATAGTTGGAAAAAGCACCAAATTCATCACTACTTGGAAGGTACCAGTCAGTGAATCCATATAGGTCTAGATTTTGACAATACGAGGCAGCATATTCATCTTCGGTTCCATAAATTTCGATTATGTTTTCAGTATTTTCTACTCCATTACTAGTTCCGTAATCCTCCAAAATTTGATTTGTAGTGCCTCCATAAGGACTCCATTTTATAGGTTCGTATCTTGGAAATGGCTGCAAGAAAATATCATAGTTGTTAAATTCTGTTGATAGCACACAGGAATAGTCATCAATTGTTGCATTTGAATCGTAACTGATTGACGCTGGGTTTGTACAACCAGTGTAATCACAACTCCCATCTTCAATGGTTGCAAAAGCATCATAATTCTCAGCTAATAGGTCCGTACAACCTAAAATATCATTAATCAAATTAGCTGTATAGTCCTCAACTTCTCCATTAAAATCAGAGATACAGCCAAAGTTAGTTCCCGAGGGATAATCAGAGGTAAGGTAAGTGATTACTCTAATTTTTGTAAGTCCACTTTGTATTTCTACTGGAACATTTATTGTTGGGCTGTAGTTTATTGAATTTTGATTATTTCCAAGACTATTCCCAGTACTGCTGAAACAAATTTCATTCGCATCTTCAAAATCACCATCTCTATTATAATCAATTAAAATGGCAAGCCCAATTTGCCCTGAAAATCCTTGCTGAGTACCTTGTGAAATTATACTGACAAAAGCACTGTAATTAGATCCCGCTTCAAGCCCTACAACTAATTCTGAATTATCGGTGTAAGACGAACTGAATTGATTTAGGCTCGAATTGTATCCAGAGTCTAAAGTGTCAAGTGCAAATCTTCTAATATAGTTTGTGTAAGAGTTTGTATATGTATTTGGTATGCAATAACCTTCCGGTATTTCTTGTGTAGAACTTAAGCAACTTCCATCATCTGTATTTGCAGATGAGTTGTAGTTGTTAGCATTGCTGTCTATACACCCTTCTACAACTAAAACAGCACAAGAACCATCATCGGTATTTGCTGTAGCATTGTATTCAGTATATAAAATATTGGTACAACCTTCTAGAACTAAAGTAGCGCAAGAACCGTCGATGGTATTTGCTGTAGCATTATATTCAGTATATAAAATATTAGTACAACCTTCTACAACTAAAATAGCACAAGAACCGTCGTTGGTATTGGCTGCAGCATCGTATTCGGTGAAAGTAGCATCTGTACAACCTTCTACTATTTCAATACAAGAACCATCATCAAGATTAGCTGAATTGTTATAATTAATAGAATTTAATTCAGTACAACCCGTAAGTATTATTGTTAAACAAGCTGTCGGATCTGATGTATTTGCAAAGGCATTATATTCCAGAAATAAACTATCCATACAGCCAATTGTTGAATATGTACAAGAATTGTTGTCTATATTTGCTTGAGTATTGTAGTTGTTTGCATTTGGATCGGTACAACCTTCATATTCACATGAACCATTATCGGTGTTTACAAAAGCATGATAGTTGTCGGCATTAATATCCATACACCCAAATATTATTAGAATGCAGGTATTGTCATCAGAATTTGCATTAACATTATAGTTTAAAGAGGATACATCAGTACAACCGTAAATAGTAGGTACACAATTTCCGTCATTAACATTTGCTAATGGGTTAAAATTTAAAGCTGGTAAATTATCTCCATTGACATCATATTTGTAATCGTCATCCAATCCATCAGGTATTTCTTCGTAGGTAATATTGTCTATTAGGTCTTCAAAAGTTAAACCATTGTCTATACAGCCTAAAATTGGTAATAAACAAGCATTATTATCCGTATTTGCTGATGCATTAAAGTTAAGTGCTTCCGGATTAGTGCATCCATTCGATACAGCTATACAGCCATTGTCATCAGTATTTGCATTTTGGTTGTAATTAGATGCTTCAGTATTTGTGCATCCAAATATTACATCTTCACATGTACCATTATCAGTATTCGCCTCATCATTAAAATTAAAGGCAATTGGATCTGTACAACCATATACTATCTCAATACAAGACTGATCGTCAACATTAGCACTTGGGTCGAAGTTAATCGCTAAATAATCAGTACATCCATAGACTGGAAGAATGCAAGAGTTGTCATCAATAGTTGCAGTATTATCGTAATTTAGTGCATTTTCATCTGTACAACCTGACACACATCCAAAGTAATAATCTGTAGTTGAAGTAGTTACTAGATTTAGGTCAAGATTGATTTCAGATGAATATAAACTCCATGAATCACCCATTTCCAAATCATCATTGTTTAGAATAAAAGAATTGCAGAAGTCGGAGTTAAGATTTACACAATAAAAATCTATTGAGTCATCAACTAAGGTAATCGTAGAGTCAACAAAAGATCCATTATTATTGTAAAGCTGAATGTGTAAACTATTATCATCCCATCCTAAAGAATCAGCGGATTGTAATACTAAAGTGTGTGAAGTTGAACATATAGGTTCGATTGCGTGAGAAGTCCAATTAGCAGCCCAGCCCTGATAAGTAATTGCAATATCTGTTTTAAATTTAATGTATAGACTTCCTCCACTAGATTGAATGAGTCCAGGAATTGAAGAACCTCCGAAAGTACCAATTAAAGGGGCTTCTTCAGAGTCTCCATCAAAAACTTGAACATAATCATAATAACCATCACCAAAAGGCGAATCCTCTAACTCAAATTCAGTAAATTCTAAATCAATAGAAGCAGAATTTTCAGGTTGAATTAAATAATAACATTCAGAATTATTACAATATTCTTCCTCTAAACTATAGTCACTAATAACTCCACTTGTATCAGTAAGAATTGTAGTTTCAGAGCAGTTTACTGCGCCGTATGAATTATAATAAGCCTCAAATCCTAAAAAGTTCGATTCAGTAAAATCAGACCAAAATATAACTAACATTTCACCTGTTGTGGATGTGACAGATTCTAATTCAGTTGGCCACCAGTTTCCTGAGTTAGCGTAAAGTAATGGAGCTAATGAGGTGTTACCATCAAAAATCCAGATGGAATCATATCCTTGTTCTATATTTAAGTAATTAAATTCTAGATATATACTATCTGCACACGGAGGGGCTATAAGCCACGCGCAAGATTGATTGTTAGAGTAATAATTATTAATACCAGAACCGTCATCAAACGTACCAGAGGATTCAGATAAAATTGAATATCCCTCACAAAATATTTCGTCTTGGTCAGTATAATAATCAAAACTCCAACCACTTGATGTGATTGAATAATCTGAAACAAATTCAATCAGTATAGCCCCAACATCATCACTTGTCTGAAAAGTAGATGCTTCAAAATCAAATGGATTAATAGTTCCAGTTAGTTCAACAATAAGAGCACTTGGATCAGGATTTACTCCGTTATAAATTCTTACAAAATCATAACCTTCTTCTAAATCAAATTCAGTAAAGTGAATTGTAATCTTGTTTGCTGCTGCAGGTTTTATAACCCAACTACAATTAGTTTGATCTAGATAATCCAACTCATCACTACCATCACTTAGTGTTCCAAATGCATCAACAAGTGTAGTAGTTTCATCATCACAATATAGCTCTGGTTGGGGCCCAACTCCCACTGCATACCAAGCTTGTTTTACTGAGAATAAATCATTTTCTGATAAAGTTCCTTCTGAAATTAGATTTTCTGTAGCATCAATTGATCCAATGTAAGCATCTTCATAATCAGATAAAAGAGTTAATTCCTCAGTAATATTTTTATAACAAACATCAATTGCTTTATTAATCCCAATTCCATTAACTAGATATTCATCTCCATTATCATTTACACCTGATCCTCCATTTGATAATAAATAAAACCAATAATTTTGAACGCCACTATTGCGGTGCACACCGCCATTATCATCATCATAATTTTGAGGATTTTTCCAATTTAGTCCACCATATGTGTCTGGTTGACCTTTTAACTTCGGGCTTTCTAGTGATCGCATAAAGTCTCCACTTGGATTTAGGTATATGTCCTCAGCTAAAGTCCAATTTGCATTTTCCGGTTTTCCAAAAAATTCTATTGCTGTTCCTAAAATATCAGCAAAGGATTCGTTTAATGCTCCTGATTCGCCAATATAGTCTAGACAGGATTCACTACTAATTAGACCATGTGATATTTCATGTCCTATTATATCCAAAGATGTATGGAATGACTTAGTTATTCCATCACCATCTCCAAAAATCATAAAGTTTTCAAAACCATTCCACTCATCAACCCAACCTGCATTATTGTAATTTTCTCCAACATTTGTAAATAATCTCATTTGAGAACCTTGATTGTCAAACCCATTTCTGGAAAATTTTTCAGTAAAATAGTCATGGGTTATTTCTGCTCCCCAATGAGCATCTAAATGAGGTTGTGGTTCATCAGATATAGACAATGAAGTAGAGTAACTTCCACTGCAGTATCCATTTGACCAATTATTGCTTTCTGTGTTATCTAAATTAATTACAAAACTTCCACCGTTATCATAATCTATGTCCCAGCCAACAATTGGCCACCAGGTATCGTCTCTTTCATAAATTCGGACTGTGTAAGGTGCATTTGATGATGATAAGTTCAAATTGTTGAAATATATATATCCACAATCATCATAATATTGTATGTCTTTAACTTTGGTGCCTATGTTATTATATATTTTTATCCTAATATCAGGACATTGATTAACATTTACTAAGTTCCACCAGTTAGTCATAGAAGAAATAGTAATATTATTTAATATTATTTCTTGATCATTCCATAAATTATTATTGTTGTAGAAATTGGTGACATTTGAGGCGTTTAATTGATTATTCCAACTTTGAGTTATAATTTTTTTTTCCTCACTTGATAAATAATAGTTGTCTTGATAAAGATGGGTTGTGATTGGTTGTTGACCACTGTAATGAGTTACAACATTTGTTTCAATATCAGCATGAGCAATATTTGAAATTTTATTTAATATCTCTCCTGTATTAGCATCTACAAATACCCGGTATGAATCAATATTTTTAAGGCTTTCGATACTAATATTGTAAGCTGTTTTGAAAATTTCTTTATGCTTATGTATAATCAAATCATACACTAAAGTATCTTTAATACTGGTTAATTTTAAATATTCTTTTCCCAATAAAAATGCATCTTTAGCTGATATAAGTGGATTAATATCAATGTTTAATTGATTTGATATTCTACCCCTAACTCTCTTGACACTTCCATTTTCATTATGTATAACAATTTCATTCCCAAAAACTAGTAACCCTTTATAAAATTGTTGATATCGAAATGAATTTTCAGAATTTTTAATTTCATTGAAACTATAGTCATCATTTAGTTCATAATAATCAATTATATATTGAATAGAATTTTCGCTTTTTATAGAACCTTTTTCTGTATTTAGATATATTTTGCCATCCTTTACAGGGTAGCTTTTTGTATTATTTACAACTCTTTTGGATGAAATAATTTTATTATTAGTAGGCGCTTGAAAATTTTTAAGAGGATTTTTTTGTTGACCAATACATGAAATGGTTGTAAAAAAATAAATTACAAATAAAAAAGATCTCATCTTTTAGGGGGATTTAGTTTAGTCTCAAATGTAATAAATATTAAATTGATAAGCTATGTTTAATACTTACCCCCCTCTAGAACCCTATTTGTAGGGGTTTGATTATAAATGAAATACATAATTTAGCAGGCGAGGGGACACTGATATGACACCACAATAAATCAGCTATTCATTTACCATCTAACAGCATAAACCCTAATGAATTTATATCAAAAACATTTGTTTTATGTCGTTTTTTTGTTTTTTATCCGATCAATTTCTGGTTGAAATGAAAGCTCAAAATTTGGTAAGTTATTTATGATAAAAGTGTTCATTGTATTCCAATCATTTTCCTCAAATAAACTTACATTATCTAATTCGTATTTAATTCTACTCATCTTATTGTCAGGCAATTCCTCCCAAACTAATTCTGCTCCAAACCTTTGCTGAACTTGAGTTTTATTTTGAAGTATTTGATGATAATATCGTTTGTTAAGCTCTTTGTTTGCAGTTGAGATTGTAAATTCTATTCGTACGTAAGCCCGAGTTACTAAAAGGGTGTAAGACACACCACTTATACCAGCTCCTGTGGATAACCAGTGATCTTTAGATGGATTTACATTTTCAAATAATTTAGTTCCCTCTATTTGCTTAAGAAGTTGTTTCCAGAAATTTCTTCTAATTACAAATCGACTTGAATCATTATTCGAAGATGAGTCTACTGAATATTTTATTATTAGTTCATCTTCTAACTCATATGCTATCAATAGTTTTTTCAGAATGTTGAATTTTGTGTTACTATCAATATTAGCTTCAATAAAATAACCATTAATTAAATCTTGTGGGGCACGAAAATCATTCTCATTTCGAGTTATTTTAATGATCTCTTGTTGTGCAAGTAGAAACTCTGTGTTTCTTTGATAGAATTTTTTAACAACATAAAAATACATCTGAGCAATCTTATTTTCCTCAATTTTTGTGTTTTCAAAAATGAAATAGTCTAGTTTTTTATGCGTCGGTTTTTCAGCATCAAATAAATTAACTTCTTCACCATTTTCTTCGATTGGTAGTTCAATATTTGGATAATTCCAGATATTCAAAAATCGTTCTGAAATAATTTCAAAACGAGTATCATAATTTTCGGAGTTCCAATCGTCTATAGTTTTTAAATATGTATTTAACCATAATCTACTGAATTTATAACCTTGCTCACCTCCATTAATATTCATGGATTGTTTTTCTGTAAAGGATTTATTGCTTAATGCTCCATTGTTACCTGAAAGTGTAAGATTTGCCAAAGTATTCAAATGCTTTTCTTTAAAGACGAAAAAATCATCTGAGCTTAAATCTGTGCTCCAGTCTTCATGTGGATTTTGTGGAAATATGTGTTCAATTGTGATATTTTCATTTGATGTATCTACAAATTCTCGATTGTTATAGTTTTCCAACTTTTCGAACATATAATTTCTATTCTTAGATTTTATATTATAAAGGTCTTTGTCTTTTAAAGCTGTTAATAATTCTTCATTAGTTGGGAATTTAGCACTCCCTTTTTTTCTCATTAATGCAATTGCTATAGAATCATAGTATTCTTCAGTATCTACTTCAGAATATAATGTCATGAAAATTTTGTTTAAAGCATTAGTGGGCAGTCCTGCGACAAATCTTCTCCAGGCATAATTTTGAATAAGCTTTAAAACTTTAATAAGCGTGATATTATCAATTATTCCATTGTCGGCATCCTCAAAAACTTGTAATAGAAAAGGGAAGGCTACATTTATTTCTAAACGCGTTATATACTCAATCTCTGCTCTTAAATTATTATCGATTACCGTTTTTGGATTAATCAACTTTTTATAATGCGAAGAAAGAGATTTAATCTTTTCTAATTCTTGATGGTAAGCTTCGTCTTTTTTGTTTACATATAACTTCTTAAACTCTAAGTACACCTTTCCCTTATTAGGGATTTTCTTGTTCCTTAATGTTAAATAATCTCTAATGTAATCTGAAACCATAGATTTCTGTCTACTCAGATCTCTAGCATTTTCTTCAATAGGATTCCATATTTGGTTAAATATTCGGTGTTGATCCTTGGGATCCAAGTCCATTAAAATAAAGTTGCGAATCAAATCTGATTGTGACAGGTCCAAACCTGTAGAGTTTAAACTTTCGAAAATTCGTTGAGGATCGTCCTTTCCTCTTTCCAATGATATTTCTACAAAAATGAGGCGCTTAAGACCACTTAGCACAGTGTTAAAATTATCTTCGTCTATTCTCTCTCTAAAATAGTTGTAATTCTCTATTACATTTGAAAATCTATCAAACTCATTTTCCGTTTGATTCATGATAGAATTAAATGCAAGTGAGTTAGTATCGGTTTGTTTTAATTTAAGTTTACTCGATTCTTGCTGAACATACTGGTTAGTTAAAAACATATTGAATAACCTCTCAGCTTCTTGTTGCTTGTTATTTTCTTTTGCAAAACGATATAATGCGACATACAAGATGTTGATCGTTGTTAGTCGTTGTTGACCATCAATAATCACCAACTCTTTTACTTCACTTGTACTGTAGGTGCCTTCATGAATAAAAACAATACTCCCAATGAAATGTGTACCACGTTCTTCTTGCTCAACAGCGACAATGTCATTTAATAATTTTTTACATTCAGATGTTGTCCAATCGTAATTTCGTTGGTAGACTGGAATTACAAACTGAACATTAGGCGCTTGTAAAAAATTATTTATTGGTAATTCGTTGGCTTTCATATATATTTTTAATTGTTGACGAGCTAATATAACTAAAATATAAAGTATAAAATCTAGTTTCATTCCCCATCAAAAGCATAAAACTAGCATAAACTTATATCAAGTTCATTCATACCCATTCACATGCCATTAATTTATACCAACATGGTATAAAATAGCATAATCTTCGAGGGTAAATTTATACCATAAATTCAAAAGGTTTTTTTTAAATATAATCTGTATTTTAGGGCTTTATTATGGACAATAAATAAGCCTCTGAATAAATGTTTGAACAAAGCTTTAAAAATATAGACGACATACTGCATAAAGATGCAGGATGCGGAAGCGAATTGGATTATGTAGAACAGACCTCTTGGGTTTTGTTTTTAAAATATTTGGACGATTTAGAAAAGGACAAAGAAAATGCCGCGCTACTTTCTGGACAACAATATACAAGACTCATTGAACCTACTTACCAATGGACTACTTGGGCAGCTCCAAAATTAACAGATGGAAAGATTGACCACAATGCTCAAACAGGAGATGACTTATTAGACTTTGTAAATAATGAGCTATTTCCTTACCTCAAAAAATTTAAAGCAAATGCTACTAGTGCAGATACTATAGAATATAAGATTGGTGAAATCTTTAGCGAATTAAAAAACCGTATTCAATCTGGTTATAATTTACGTGAAGTAGTTGCGCTAATTGATGAGCTACGTTTTAGAACCCACGCAGACCAGCTCGAAATGAGCCATCTGTATGAAGGTAAGATTAAAAATATGGGGAATGCTGGTCGTAATGGTGGAGAATACTACACGCCACGACCACTGATTAAAACCATAGTAAAAGTAGTTGACCCAAAAATTGGCGAAACTGTTTATGATGGAGCAGTAGGTTCTGCAGGTTTCTTGGTAGAGGCTTTTGATTATATGCGAAACATCAAAAAACTATCTACTAAAGACATAGAAACACTCCAAAAGAATACCTTTTACGGTAAAGAGAAAAAATCACTTGCATACATTATTGGTGTTATGAATATGATATTGCACGGGGTAGAAGCTCCCAATATTGTACACACCAATACCTTGGCAGAAAACCTTGCTGACATACAAGAAAAAGACCGTTACAATGTGGTGTTGGCAAACCCACCTTTTGGAGGAAAAGAACGTGCAGAAGTACAAGAAAATTTCCCTATTAAAACCGGAGAAACAGCTTCACTCTTTTTACAGCATTTCATTAAAATATTGAAAGCTGGTGGTAAAGCTGGGATTGTTATTAAAAACACATTTTTAAGCAATACCGATAATGCTTCTATTGCCATTCGTAAAGAACTTTTAGAGAATTGTAATCTTCATACTGTTCTTGATCTTCCAGGTGGAACCTTTACAGGTGCTGGAGTCAAAACAGTAGTCTTGTTTTTCACTAAAGGAGAGCCAACAAAAAAAGTATGGTTTTATCAATTAAATCTTGACCGTAATTTGGGGAAAACAAACCCGCTAAACGAAAAAGATTTAGCAGATTTTATAGCCTTACAAAAAACAAAATCTGAGAGTGAGAACTCTTGGAATGTACGATTAAGTGATGTTGACCAAACGACTTTTGACCTTTCTGCTAAAAACCCAAACACTCCAGAAGAAGCACCTTTACGCCAACCCAATGAGATTTTAGAAGCAATGGCAACTTTAGATAAAGAAACTGCTGATGTGATGAATGATTTAAAATTGTTGATTGGAAATGATTAAAGAATTTACAAAAAAAAAGACAAGACAACCTGTTGGCTGGGAAACGAAAACTTTGGAAGACGTTTGTGTAAGAATTTTTGCAGGAGGTGATAAGCCTAAGGAGTTTTCTAAGTTTAAAACAGAAAAATTTACGATTCCAATTTATGCTAATGGAGAAAAAAATAAAGGTCTTTATGGATATACAGATGAAGCTAAAGTTTTAGAGCCAAGTATTACTATTTCTGGAAGAGGTACAATAGGTTATTCTGAAATAAGAAACGAACCTTTTACACCAATAGTTAGGTTAATAGTTCTTAAGCCAAATAAAGAGGATGTAGATATTAAATTCCTGAAAAACATTGTCTCTAATTTAGACTTCATCAATTCAGGTTCTTCAATTCCACAATTGACTGTGCCAATGGTAAAAGGATATACTTTTTCATTACCACCTCTTCATCAACAAAAGCAAATAGTAGCTATTTTAGACCAAGCCTTTGCAGCTATAGATACCGCAAAAGCCAATGCAGCGCAAAATCTACAAAACGTAAAAGAACTTTTTGAGAGTTATTTGCAGAATGTCTTTGAAAATAAAGGAGATGATTGGGAAGAGAAGACTCTAGGAGAGGTTTGCAAAATTATAGGAGGTGGAACTCCATCTAAGAAAAGAGAAGATTTCTACACAGGAAATATTTTATGGGCGACTGTTAGAGATATGACAAGTGAAATCATCAAAAACACACAGCATAAAATCACAACTGATGCTGTCAAAAACAGTTCAACTAATATAATTCCAAAAGGTAATGTAATAATTGCCACAAGAGTTGGTCTTGGGAAAGTTTGCCTTTTAGAGAAAGATTCTGCTATTAATCAAGATTTAAAAGCAGTTATACCAAAAAAAGATACAATGTTATCTATTTCATTTCTATTTAGATGGTTTACTTCAATTTCAGAAAAAATAATAAATGAGGGAACTGGTGCAACAGTTCAAGGAGTAAAATTAACTTTTATCAACTCTTTGCCAATCTCAATACCTTTAATGAAAGAACAAAAAGAAATTGTTCAAAAGCTTAATGCTTTATCCTCAGAAACTAAAAAACTAGAATCAATTTACACACAAAAACTAGCTGATTTAGAAGAAATTAAAAAGAGTATTTTGGAGAAAGCTTTCAGTGGAAAGTTGGCTATTGATAATGGAATTTTGACCGCGTAACATGTCTGAAGAATCAATAATAGAAAAAATCACGCTTCCAAAAGATTGGAAAACGCTTCCCTTTGGAGATGTTTGCGAAATTTCTGGAGGTAGTCAACCTCCAAAGCCAACGTTTATTTACGAGCCTAAAGAAGGCTACGTAAGGCTTGTACAAGTAAGAGATTATAGAACCAATAATTTTACAACATACATTCCCAAAGAGAAAGCTAAAAAATTCTGTAATAAAACTGACATAATGATTGGAAGATATGGGCCTCCAATATTTGGAATATTCAGAGGGTTGGAAGGTGCATATAATGTTGCTTTAATGAAAGCAATCCCTAATCAGGAATTATTAAATCAAGAATATCTTTATTGGTTTTTAAAAACAGATTCACTAGTTAAATTTGTGGAAAAATCATCTAAAAGAGCTGCGGGACAAGATGGTGTTAGGAAAGAAGTACTTTATACGTATCCAACTCCAATTCCACCATTACCCAAACAAAAACAAATAGTAGTCATTTTAGACAAAGCCTTTGCAGCCATAGATACTGCAAAAGCCAATGCAGAGCAAAACCTACAAAACGCTAAAGAACTTTTTGAGAGTTATTTGCAGAATATCTTTGAAAATAAAGGGGATGATTGGGAGGAGAAGACTCTAGCTGAGGTTTGTGATTTAATAAAAAGAGGATCTCAACCAAAATATACTGAAAATAAAGATGGTGAAATCGTACTTAATCAAAAGTGTATTAGAGATCATAAAATTAATTTTTCACATTCTAGAAGACACGACTTATCAATAAAATCAATAAATGAAGAAAGGTATATCCAATTAGGGGATGGTCTTATTAATTCAACAGGTACTGGAACATTAGGTCGTGTTGCTCAAGTCCGTGATTTAAATCAAAGAGCATTTGTTGACACTCATATAACTATAGTAAGACCAAAAAAGGAACTATTTTATTTAGACTTCTTTGGTTGGGCGTTAATTTATATCGAAAAAATAATTGAAAAAAGTGGTGAAGGTGCCAGTGGTCAAACAGAATTATCGAGAAAATTAGTCGAAAAATTGGTAGTGTCATTTCCAAAAAAAATTGAACAACAAAAGCAAATAGTATTAAAACTAGATTCTCTATCATTAGAAACAAAAAAACTAGAATCTATTTACACAAAAAAACTAGCTGATTTAGAAGAAATGAAAAAGAGTATTTTGCAGAAAGCTTTTTCAGGTCAATTAAGTACCATAAATTAACCCTATGAATGAAGCGGAAACTAGAGCGGAATTAATAGACCCAAAGCTAAAAGAAGCAGGCTGGGGAGTGGTTGAAGGTTCTAAAATATTAAGAGAGCGCAACTGCCAGATCACTGTTGGTCGCATTCAAGCGGGTGGCAAAAATGCCAAACCGCTTATTGCTGACTATATTTTAGTTTACAAAGGTGTTAAGCTAGCTGTAGTAGAGGCAAAAGCAAGACACTTAGAGGTTGGTGAAGGTGTGGCTCAGGCCAAATTGTACGCTGATAAACTAACTTTAGATACAACCTATTCTACCAACGGAGATGAGATTTACCAGATCTGTATGCAAACAGGTAAAGAAGGATTGGTTGATCGTTATCTGACGCCAGAAGAGTTATGGATAAAATCATATCCTGAAAAAGCAAGTACAGAAATTACAAAACAATGGAGAGATAATTTCTCTAGTGTTCCATTTGAAGATAAGTCGGGTACATGGCAACCACGTTATTACCAAGAAATAGCTATAAAGAGAACTTTAGAATCTATTGCTCAAGGCAAAGACCGTATTCTATTAACACTTGCAACGGGAACAGGTAAAACAGCCATTGCATTTCAGATTGCTTGGAAGTTATTTCAAACCCGCTGGAATTTAACTGCCAACAATCAATATCAAAAAAGAAGACCTCGGGTATTATTCCTTGCCGATAGAAATATATTAGCCAATCAGGCTTTCAATTCATTCTCCGCATTTGATGAAGATGCTTTGGTGCGTATCAAACCCAAAGAGATTAAAAAGAGAGGTAAGGTGCCTACCAATGGAAGCATATTCTTCACCATTTTTCAATCATTAATGGCCAATGACAATACCGCTGAAGTAGAAGAGATAGAAGAGCAAAATCCGATGGATTATGATACGGCTGCTGCCTATTATAATCAGTATCCAAAAGATTATTTTGATTTAATTATTATCGATGAGTGTCACAGAGGTGGTGCTAATGATGAAGGAAATTGGAGAGGTATTTTAGATTATTTTTCACCTGCCGTTCAGCTAGGTTTAACAGCAACACCAAAGCGTAAAGACAATGTAGATACTTATAAGTATTTTGGTGACCCTGTATATATCTATTCATTAAAAGAAGGGGTGAATGATGGCTTCTTAACGCCTTTTAAAGTAAAAAGAATCACAACCACTTTAGATGATTATATCTACACAGCAGATGATGAGGTTTTAGAGGGAGAAATTGAAGAGGGCAAGCTTTATGAGGAGAAAGATTTTAACCGAAAAATCGTAATTCCTGCCAGAGAGCGCTACCGCGTAAAAGCATTTATGGACGATGCCAACGAAAATGAAAAAACAATCATTTTTTGCGCTACACAGGCACACGCTGCTATGGTTCGAGACATGGTAAATCAAAACAAAAAGATTAGTAAAAATACAGAATACTGTGTTCGTGTGACTGCCAATGATGGAGAGATTGGTGAGAATGCTTTAAAGCAATTCCAAGACAACGAGAAGAGCATTCCAACCATTTTAACCACATCTCAAAAACTCTCCACTGGAGTCGATGCACGTAATGTGCGTAACATCGTACTTATGCGTCCTGTAAATCAGATTATAGAATTCAAACAGATTATAGGTAGAGGTACAAGAACCTTTGACGGTAAAGATTACTTTACTATTTATGATTTTGTCGATGCACATCAACGTTTCCTTGATCCCGAGTGGGACGGTGAACCAGAAGATCCAGTTATCCCAGCTACAAAAGAATCTAAGCCAAGTTCAGTAAAAGATGACAGCCCTAATGATGAGCTAGAAGAACCTAGAGAAGGTTATAAGAAGAAAGTAAAGGTGCGGCTTAAAAATGGCAAAGAGTTGTCTATTCAGCATACTACCCAAACGATGTTTTGGGATGCCAACGGAACACCAATAACCTCAGAAGAGTTCCTAAATAATTTGTTTGGAGAGATTCCAAACTTGTTTAAAAGTGAAGCTGAGTTAAGAGAGCTGTGGAGCAATCCAATCACTAGAAAATCATTACTTGAAAAGCTAGAGGCTGCAGGTTATGGAGCAGAAGAGTTAAACTCACTAAGAAAGTTAATAGACGCAGAAAAAAGCGACTTATTTGATGTTTTAGAATATGTGTTTAACAGCGATATCAAGCCCATAACAAGAGCTCAAAGAGTTGCCGCAGCAGAGGCTGCTATTTTCACTATAATGAATGACAAACAGAAAGAGTTCATTTCATTTGTACTGAGTAAATACATTGAAACTGGAGTAGGGGAGTTAGACCAAACCAAGCTCCCTGTACTACTCTCCAGTATGTTCCAATCCCAGGCTGATGGAATTGCAGAGCTAGGAGGTGATGTAAATAACATTCGTAACTTATTTATTGAATTCCAACAGCATTTATACCAATCGGCATAAATTCTTAGAATCTTTTTTGTTAAAACACTTTACCGTCCTCCATCATTTCATCTATATCAGATAGCTTATAATAATAAGTGCCTTGTATAAGAGAGCATGGAAGGATGCCATCTGTTCTTAATCTAAAAAGAGTTGCTGGAGAACAGGAAAGTATCTCACATAGCTGGGCTGATTTAATCCAGTTTTTTTCTTGTTGTTTATTAGAATGCTCAAAATACTCCTTGATAAGTTCAATGATTTCTTCTTTCTGTTTTTCTAACAAGTCTTCTACAAAGTCTCTGTACATAATAATTAGTTTTAATTAATAACTATGCAAAGGACTAAATACTGGAGGGGGTATATGTATACAATTTTGGTGTATACATCTTAATCTACTATATATTAATGGTTTTGAAGAATTCTATGAATTTAATTTTGTGTTTCGTCGTATCAATTTCTTTTTTTTTAATGTTAGATATAGTCTGACGAGCATTTTTTATTTTCTTCCCTTTTTCATACGTACAATGTCGT
>Ga0308012_10000706_pt1 | contig 19290 bp, 16 predicted proteins | sample Neamet179_FD_203133 | JGI IMG/M metagenome (GOLD analysis project Ga0308012, IMG submission 203133) | Marine microbial communities from water near the shore, Antarctic Ocean - #179 | ecosystem: Environmental > Aquatic > Marine > Unclassified | place: Southern Ocean | collected 2014-07-25 | reverse complement strand
TTATATTAAATTAGATAAACTATCAATCTTATATTGATTTCCCATTACTCCTAATAATTTAGGGCTAAATATTTATTTTGAGATGTAATAAAATTAGAAATATATTTCCTAAAATAAACGCACCTTAAAATAGGGTTAAACTAGACATAGATTAAAAATTGTATATTTGTACCATCTTATAAGAAGATATTAAGTTCATTTATTTATTAATCATATTAATTAAGCAGATTTCCTGCTTTTTTTAAATAACAAATCTGTACTATAATTTATATTATGTAAAATAGAATATTTCAAACCCTATAGCCTAGATGCTTTGAGTATAAAAATTATAATCCTTTAAAACGGTATCTATAAATTCTTTATCACTGCTATGCACCGATTTTATATCGGTTACCTCCTGAATTTTAGAGCGTAATTTAATTAAGGTTTTATAATCATTAAATTTTGCAGAAGATTTAAATGTCTCTTTTATAATACGAGCATCATTATCCGATAATTTAATTACGTTTGGATACGTTGGTATATAATTGTCTTTGATGTTCTCTAAAATGGTTTCAGAGAACTTTACATCATCTTTTAGATAGATTACAAACGTATTGGCAATCATATCTCCAAATCGTTGGTTATTCGTAGTAAATAGAATCAGAAAGAAACCAACCATTTTACCAAGCAGAAAGATCATTACTAGCAAAAAATGTTGGTCAGTTAATCCTAAAGACGCAACATATACAAGTAATAACATAAACAGGTTAAAATCTATAATTCTTAAAAACCAACGCATCATATAATCCGTTGTAGAAGGTTTAAAACCATCAACATTAATCACTTTTATTTTTACAAGCCTTTTGCCTAAAGTTTGTCCGTCCATTAAAATTTCTGAGTACAACGAATAAAACGTAATTGGTAGTAAAAACAGGACTTCTACCGCTTTTATAGTCCAACCATCTCCATTTAAAGAAGCTTCTAAAGAGCTAAAATCAAAGATTTGAGCAGCAAAATAGAGATATGCAAATTTCAAAACATTATCCACAAAAAAAGCCAAAAGCCTTTGAGATACTGTAGCCACTGTAAATTTTATATTTACATTTTGTGCCGTTTTTATTTGGAGTGTTTTCATGCAATGTTTAAATTCGCTCTTAATGAGAGAGGTCGCTTTTATAAAGCAAAATAAAGAAAAATGGCTTGAATTCGAACTAGGTTTTTCAAATAAAGAGAAAAAAAGTCCAGATGACATCGCCAACCTGCATATTAAAATCATGAACGATTTAGTATATGCGCAAACGTATTACCCTAAAAGTAAAGTAACTACCTACTTAAACAAGTTGGCAAAAACAAGTTTCGACAAGGTATATGACTCTAAAAGAAGAGATAAAAATGCGTTCTTATATTTCTTTTTAGACAAAGTGCCACTACTCTCCTACCAATACCGAAAATATTTTTACATTTCGTTTATTTTCTTTTTCATCTGTTTTTTTATAGGATTACTTTCTACCTTTAATGATGAATCTTTTGCCCGTCAAATATTAGGCAATACTTATGTAGATCAGACTCTAGAGAATATCGAAAACGGTGATGCGATGGCTATTTACAAAAGTGGTAGCAATTGGGGAACCTTTATTGGTATTTACGACAACAACCAAAGAGTGGGCTTAAATATGTTTTTATCTGGGTTATTTATAGGAATCGGAACAGGATTCTATGTAGTGACTAATGCTATTATGGTCGCTGTTTTTCAGGCATTTTTTTATCAAAATAATAGCTTATTTGATAGTTTAAAAGGAATCTGGATTCATGGGACTTATGAAATTTTCGGAATAATTATAGAAGCGGCAACAGGTTATATTATTGGTGCAAGTATTTTATTTCCTGGGACTTTAAAACGTTTTGAGTCTTTTAAATTAGGCGTTAGAGATGCCTTTTATATTTTTATAAGTACAATTCCGTTTACAATCATGGCAGCATTTCTAGAAGGGTATGTAACTCGCTATTCTAATGTGATGCCTACTATTTTCTGTTTTGCAATTATCTTATTTAGTTTCATCACCATTAGTTATTATTATTTGGTATTGCCATTTGTAGTTGCTAAAAAACACGGAATAAGATAGATGAGAAAGAGTATCGCTTCCCTCCTTTTGGCAATCAGTTTTTTTGTGTATTCACAAGAAACACGTAGTAATGTTATAGATGTTAAAAGTGATTCTATTGTCTATCATAAGAATACCAATAAAAGTAAAGAAAGAACACTTTCATCAAGTTTAAAAGAAAAATACACCGGTAAAGACTTTGAGTATAAAGAAGATACGCCTGTTAAAGAAGAAAAAATCGCACCTATTGATACGGGATTTTTAGAATTCTTAGGTTTTTTTATGAGTAATATCTTTCCTTTTCTATTAGGAGGGTTTATCATCTTTGTCATCTTAAAAGCTGCTGTAGGTTTTGATGTCCGCTTTTGGAAACCAAACAAATCAATCAAAAGAACTACAGGTAAATTGATTTATGAAGAGGAAGATATTCATGAAGTTGATTTAGAATATTTACTAAAAAAAGCGATTGATAGCAACAACTTTAGGTTGGCTATTCGGTATTATTATCTCATGACTTTAAAAGGTTTATCTGCCAAAAAATTAATTGAGTACCATAAAGATAAAACCAATTCAGAATATTTATTTGAAATAGAAACCACAGCAATGAGAAGCGAATTTTCTTACCTTTCTTATGTATACACATATGTTTGGTATGGCGAATTCCCTGTGGATGAACAGAATTTTAAAGCGGCACAAAACAAGTATAAATCTTTTATAAATAGTATTCTTTGAAGATCACAACGCACATATTAAGATTCATGCTATTTCTGGGGATGATTTTACATCTAACTAGCTGTAATAAAACCAATTGGAGTGAAAACTTCAGAAAGAAAGAAAAGAGTCCTTTTGGTACTTATATTATTTATAATGAGATAGAAAGCCTTTTTGAAAATGAAGAAACGATTTATTTAAAGCAAAATTTTTATGATTATTTATATAAAAATTACGACACCACAACAGATGATTTTGGCACGTATATTTGTATAAAGAAAAATGCTTACAAGCTGACTAAAGATGGAGTAAATGATTTATTATCTTTTGTACATGATGGTAATAATGCCTTTTTAGCACTCAACTATTTTAGCGATAACTTAAAAGAAAGGCTAGAAATTACGACAAATAATGTAGACAAAAATGTCAATACAGTTGCTGGTTTAAAAACCTTAAAAGGTGAATTCTATTTAGAAAACGAAACCGTTAGCAATATTTCGTATCCTTTTGATAGAAATATTAGAAGGCATTATGTTGTGACCTATAATAAAAATAACACCATTGTTCTTGGTACTAGTAAGGTTGACGGAGAAAAAGTGCCGAACTTTTTAAAAATTTATCACGGTAAAGGCGCTATTTATGTACATACAAATCCGGTAGTATTTACCAATTATTATCTCTTAAAAGACAGCGAAAAATATACAGAAAATGTTTTTTCTTACTTACCTAATGAAACCATCATTTGGGATCCACTGGTTAAGAAAAGTGAGTATTCAAATCAAGATGATCAAGACAATACGTCTATCTTTAAATACTTTTTAGAGCACAAAACCTTAACTTGGTTTTTAATCGTTTCTTTTACAGGACTCGGATTATTTATGCTATTCAATGCAAGAAGAAAACAGCGAGCGATTCCTGTTATCAATCCGTTAGAAAACACCACAATTGCATTTACACAAACTATTTCTAGTTTGTATTTAAAAGAACAAGATCACAAGAATTTAGTTGATAAAAAAACAGCTTATTTCTTAGAAAAAGTAAGGACAAAATACTTGCTAAACACGACCAATTTAAACAATGATTTTATGCTTCTTTTGACGGCAAAATCAGGCAATGAAATTAGAAATACAAAATATTTAATAAATACAATCATTACTTTAAGTAAAAAGTCAGAATCTTCTGAAGAAGAACTACTTGTACTACATAAAATTATTGATAACTTCTTTAATAAATAAGCAAATGGAAACACCAATTAACGAAACAAACACAACGCCTTTAGCATTTGAAAACAGAATTGATTTAGCTGAATTACAAGAGAGCGTTTTCAATATTAAAAAGCAATTGCAAAAGGTAATTGTTGGGCAAAAAGACATGATGGATTTACTCCTAGTTTCACTCCTTGCCAATGGGCATGTTTTAATTGAAGGTGTACCTGGAGTTGCAAAAACCATTACAGCAAAACTGCTTTCTAGAACGATAAACGTTGCTTTTAGTAGAATACAGTTTACACCAGATTTAATGCCTTCAGACATACTAGGAACTTCTATTTTTAATGTAAAAACATCAGAATTCGAATTCAAAAAAGGACCTATATTTTCGAGCATGATTTTAATTGATGAAATCAACAGAGCTCCTGCAAAAACACAGGCTGCCTTGTTTGAAGTAATGGAAGAAAAGCAAGTAACAATGGATGGTACAACCTATAAAATGGAAGAACCTTTTATTGTATTAGCAACTCAAAATCCGATAGAACAAGAGGGAACTTACCGATTGCCAGAGGCGCAATTAGATCGTTTTTTATTCAAAATAATTGTTGATTACCCAACTGCAGACGAGGAATTGGAGATTATTATGAGAGAGCAAGCTTTAGAAAACACCACGAAAGCTAGTAAAATAGAAACGGTTATAACAGGCAGTAAAATTATTGAATTTAGAGGGTTGGTCAATCAAATTAAGATTGAAGAAAACCTTTTAAAATACATTGCCAATATTGTGGTGAATACCCGTTCTAATTCGTTTTTATATTTAGGCGCTTCACCAAGAGCAAGTATTGCCATTTTATCTGCATCAAAGGCGTTTGCAGCGATCGAAGGTCGAGATTTTGTAACTCCCGAAGATATTAAGAGAGCTACAATTCCGGTTTTACAACACAGAGTTATCGTAACGCCAGAAAGAGAAATGGAAGGTTTAACTAGCAAACAAATTATAGAACAAATTATTGAGGCTGTAGAAATTCCTCGATAAGTACAAGGCGTTCGTTTAGCGACTGTCATTCTTGCTAAGGCAAGAATCTATAAGTAATTTCGTCTGCGGACAACCAGAGAAAAAAATTAAATAATTACACAGTTAAATAACAAGATTGAAACACTTTTACAACACTTTATTTTTAAACAATAGATTCTTCTATTTTTTAGCAACGATAGCCCTATTGTTTGTGGTAGGCTTCTTTGCTCCTCTCTTTTTTGAGATTTCAAAAGTGTTGTTATTTATGTTGTCAGGATTAACACTTGTCGATATTTTTATACTATACAACACAAAAAATGCGATTGAAGTGGAACGCTTCTTACCAGAAAGGTTATCAAACGGAGATGAGAATAAAATATCCTTAACCCTTAAAAACCAGTATCCTTTTGTCGCACATTTATCTTTGATTGAAGAATTACCGTATCAATTTCAAAAAAGAGATTTTTTCTTCAACCAACAATTACAAAAGAAGGAAGAAAAAAACATTCATTATAATTTAAAGCCAACAGAAAGAGGTGTGTATCTTTTCGGAAATGTGAATGTATACGCTAGTTCCCCACTACAATTGGCCACTAAAAAATATATTTTAAGCGAAGAGAAAGAACTAAAATGTTATCCCTCTTTTTTGAAGTTAAGAGAATTTAACATCAAAGCTTTTAACAATACTTCTACTTCATATGGATCAAAAAAAGTAAGAAGAATTGGAAATTCTTTAGAGTTTGAACAGATTAAAGAATATGTTTCTGGTGATGATATTAGAACGTTAAATTGGAAATCTACAGCAAAGAGAAACCAGTTAATGGTGAATCAATATGTAGAAGAAAAATCGCAATCTGTGTATGCTATTATTGACAAAGGAAGAGCCATGCAAATGCATTTTAACGAGTTAAGCTTGTTAGATTATGCTGTGAACGCAACTTTGGCAATTAGCAATATCATCCTAAGAAAACAAGACAAAGCGGGCATGTTGTCTTTTTCAACAAAATTAGAAGATTGGGTCGTTGCAGAAAGAAGAAGCTCACAAATGAATTTAATCTCAGAAGCATTACACAACATTAAAACCAACTTTTCAGAATCAGATTTTAGTACACTCTATTCCGTTGTAAAAAGGAAAATAACACATAGAAGTTTGTTGATTTTATTCACGAATTTTGAAACGATTGATGGTTTAAACAGACAACTGCCCTATTTACGAGCTTTGGCGAAAAATCATTTAGTGTTGGTTGTTTTCTTTCAAAACACAGCCTTAGAAGCTTTAACCAAGGCTAAAGCAGCAAACATTCAAGAAGTATATGACACCATCATTGCTGAAAAGTTTATGTATGAAAAAAAGCGGATTGTCAATGAGTTGAAGAAATACGGAATTCAGTCTGTATTAACCAAACCCGAGGACTTAACCGGAGATACGATCAATAAATATTTAGAGCTAAAATCTAGAGGTCTTTTTTAAACTGTTTATGGTTGCTAAACCATCGGTTTTAATAGATATGTAAAGCTTAAAAACGTGTATTAAAAGCACTTAATAAGTAAATTATTTTAACTTTCACTTTTCTTTAGGACTGAGCAATTATCTTTTTATTATTTTTGCTGCAAAACAAACATCTTGAAAAGATTCTCATTCTTATTGCTGATAATTTTCACTTCAATTTCTTTTTCTCAAGAAAAAAGAAAAATTGAATATCAAGCCGAAATTCAAGAAGCTGATGAAGAAAAATATCCAGGAGCAAGCATCCTTATTGGTAATGTTATAATGAATCATGATGGGATTATACTAACATGCCAACAAGCACTGTATTATAAAAAACTAAACTTCTTTAAAGCAATTGGTAATGTGCTTATAAAACAAGGCGATACCATTACACAAACTAGTGATTATGCCGATTATGATGCCGATTCTAAACAAGCACTTTCTTGGGGGAATGTAGTTTTGAAAGATCCTACGATGACCTTAACGACAGACACGCTACATTTCGACAGGTTGAACCAGAAGTTATATTATCAAAGTCATGCAACCATAAAAGATACAACGAATACATTAAAAAGTAAAGTAGGAAACTACTATTTAGAGAGCAAAAAATTTATAGCTAGAACCAGCGTAACTGTTGTAAACCCTGAGCATCATTTAGCTTCTAATCACTTAGATTATTACACCAATTCTGGACATACGTATTTATATGGTCCTTCGACCATTACAAATACAGAGAATCAAAATAAAATTTATTGTGAAAGAGGATTTTATAATACAAAAACAGACATTTCTCATTTTGTGAAAAACGCAAAACTATATCTAAAAGAAAGAACTGTTGAAGGCGATAGTTTGTATTATGATAAGAGAAAAGGGTTTGCTTCTGCAACCAATAACATTCAAGTGATTGATACGCTTCAAAATTTTATTACCAAAGGAGATTATGCAGAAATTTTCGAAAAGAAAGACTCACTGTTTGTCATTAAAAGAGCAGTCGCTATTTCTATTGTAGGCAAAGATTCTACCTTTATTCATGGAGATACTTTATTAGTTACAGGACGCACTAAAAAGCGTATTATTAGAGCGTATCATCATGTAAAGATCTTCAAGTCAGATTTACAAGGAAAGTGCGATTCTATTCATACAAATCAAGAAACAGGGCTTACAAAACTATACAGAAATCCGGTTATTTGGTCTGATAAGAATCAAATTACTGGAGATACAATTTATTTAAAATCTAATGTAAATACAGAAAAATTAGATTCTTTAAAGGTATTTAACAATGCATTTATTGTCTCTAAAGATTCACTTTCAAAAGACGATTTCAACCAAATTAAAGGAAGAAATATGTTTGGTAAATTCGAAAAAAACAAACTAAGAAATTTGTTGGTAAAAGGAAACGCAGAGTCCGTTTATTACAACAGAAACGAGGAAACAAATGCGGTAGAAACCATTACAAAAGAGATTTCTAGTAATATTGAATTCCTTTTAGCAAAGGGCTTAATAGAGTCTATTAAGTACTTAAAAGCCTCTGACGGAAAAACCTATCCACCTTCAATGTTGCCCGAAGATATAAAAAAATTAAAAGGTTTTATTTGGCGAGAAAGTGAGCAGCCAAAAAAAATGGAAGACATTTTTATTATTGACTCTAATGAAAAGAGAGCACCTTTAAAGAAGAAGAAAAAAGTTAAAAAGAATGCTGCTGTTTTTGATGGGGAACCAACGAAAAAAGGAAAAAAAAGAGAACAAATAAAGGAATTAAAAACCAAAGACTTTGAAATCTAATTTTTTAAAATATCAAGCACAAACCTCTCCTCACCCACTTTCTATAGAAGTTTCTCATGCAAAAGGAAGTTATATTTATGATGTTCATGGAAAATCATATTTAGATTTTGTAGCAGGTGTTTCTGCAAATAGTTTAGGTCATAATCATCCAAAAGTTTCTGAAGCGATTAAAAAGCAAGTAGATACCTATGCGCATGTAATGGTTTATGGTGAGTTTATTCAACAGCCACAAGTCGATTTATGTAAGTTATTGGCATCCACTTTACCAGAAAACTTAGCATCTGTTTACATTACAAATTCTGGAACAGAAGCGACAGAAGGTGCATTGAAATTAGCAAAAAGAGTTACAGGTAGATTCGAAATTATTGCTGCAAAAAACTCTTACCATGGAAACACACAAGGTGCGATGAGTGTTTCTGGAGTAGAAAGGCAAAATGCAGCCTTTAGACCTTTAGTTCCCGGTATTAAGTTCATTGAGTTCAATAATGACCTTGACATTGCTAAAATAACCAAGAATACTGCGGCTGTAATTTTAGAAACAATTCAAGGTGGCGCAGGATTTATAGCACCTAAAAACAATTATTTAACAAAGGTAAAGCAACGCTGTACAGAAGTCGGAGCCTTATTAATTTTAGATGAAATTCAAGCAGGAATTGGTAGAACAGGTACTTTTTGGGGATTTGAAAATTACAATGTAATTCCGGATATTATTATTGCAGGGAAAGGTTTGGGTGGAGGCATGCCAATTGGCGCTTTTATCGCTTCTTATGAACACATGAGTTTGTTAAAAGACAATCCTAAATTAGGGCATATTTCAACTTTTGCAGGACATCCTGTTATTGCGGCGGCGGCAAATGCAACCGTTACAGAAATTTTGGAGAAAGACTTCCTTTCAGAAAGTTTACGAAAAGAAAAAATCATCAGAGAACACTTACAACATTCAGCAATAAAAGAAATTAGAGGCAAAGGTTTAATGTTAGTCGCACTTGTTGAAACTCCTGAATTGGCAGCAAAAATTATTCTTAAATGCTTAGACAAAGGGTTGATCTTATTCTTTTTATTATTTGAAGGAAGGGCGATGAGAATTACACCTCCTTTAACAATTTCTGATGAAGAAATCACTGCAGGTTGTGCTATTATTTTGGAGGCAATTGAGGAATTAGTGTAGTCCTTAAACTTAAAACATACCACGTATCAGCATTCGAAAACGTTTAAATATTTAACAAAAAAAACCAAGCAAAATTGCTTGGTTTCATTTTATATAAAAAAAAAGAATACTTACCTCCTACTATAATTAGGCGATTCTTTCGTAATTACTACATCATGCGGATGACTTTCATTAATTCCGCTTGCGGTAATCCTTACAAATCTTCCTGTTTCTTTTAGTGTTTCGATATCTTTTGCACCACAATATCCCATTCCTGCGCGTAAACCTCCAATAAACTGATGAATGCTTTCAGACAATTCACCTTTATAAGGAACACGTCCTACGATTCCTTCTGGAACTAATTTTTTAATATCATCTTCAACATCTTGAAAGTATCTGTCTTTAGAACCTTGTTTCATTGCTTCCACAGATCCCATTCCTCTATAAGACTTAAATTTTCTTCCTTCGTAAATAATAGTTTCCCCTGGAGATTCTTTTGTTCCGGCTAATAAAGAGCCCAACATTACAGAATCTGCACCAGCAGCAATTGCTTTCGGAATATCACCTGTATATCGAATTCCACCATCAGCAATTACAGGAACTCCACTACCTTTTATAGCAGCTGCAACTTCTAAAACTGCAGAAAACTGAGGAAAACCAACACCTGCAATAATTCTTGTTGTACAAATAGAACCTGGTCCAATACCCACTTTTACAGCATCAGCACCGGCTTCCACTAAATATTTAGCAGCTGCTGCGGTTGCAATATTACCGACAACAACATCTAAGTTTGGAAACTTTGCTTTTACGGCTTTTAAGACATCGACCACTCCTTTTGTATGTCCATGAGCAGTATCTATAATAACAGCATCTACACCCGCTTTCACTAAGGCTTCTGCCCTATCTACAGCATCCGCAGTAACACCTAAAGCAGCAGCAACTCTTAATCTTCCATAAGAATCTTTATTTGCCATTGGTTTTTGAGTTACTTTGGTAATATCTCTAAACGTAATTAATCCTTTTAATTTATAATCTTCATCAACAATTAAAAGCTTTTCAATTTTATAATTCTGAAGAATTTTTTCGGCATCATTTAAAGAAGTTCCAATAGCAGCAGTCACTAGGTTTTCGCTAGTCATTACCTCTACAATTGGTCTTTGGTTATTATGCTCGAAACGCAAATCTCTATTGGTTACGATTCCTTTTAAGATTCCGTTGTCATCAACAATCGGAATTCCGCCAATACGATGTTCTTTCATGTATGCTTTCGCATCTAGAACAATAGCAGTTAAAGGCAAAGTAACTGGGTCTAAAATCATTCCGCTTTCAGCACGTTTTACTTTTCTAACTTCTTTCGCTTGTTGCTCGATCGTCATGTTTTTATGCAAAACGCCAATACCACCTTCTCTTGCAATCGCAATTGCTAAAGATGATTCTGTAACCGTGTCCATTGCTGCAGAAGCAATTGGTACGTTTATCGTAATGTTTCTAGTAAATTTTGTTTGAATATTTACTTCTCTAGGAAGTATATCTGAAAAGGCTGGGACTAAAAGAACGTCGTCATAAGTTAAACCTTCTCCTAAAATTTTATCGTTGTGTGCTGTCATGTTGCAATTATGGTATAATTGCGTACAAATTTACAATTAAAAAACGAATTTTTAGGGTAAATAAAAGTTACTTTTCTTTTTGAAATAAAGCTTGCTTTAAAATAATAAAAATAGTTGCTGTATAGGTTGCAGTCATTAAAAAGCCAGAAACCATAATTACATATTTCATAAAGTGTAAATCTTTCCACAATAAGTAAATTCCTCCGAAAGTAAAAACAAGAGAAAAGAAAGGTTCTATCATTAAAAATAGTTTCAATTTTTGAGGAATATCTGTTGTTGCTAATAGCAATGACATTATAAAGAAAATAACTGAAAGCGATAAAATATGACTGTGAACGGTTGTCATCATTTCTCCTTCCGATTTTTTAAACATCATTTTTGTGGCATTTTCAACCTCTTCATTCCCTAAATAACGTTGTTCAATTCCTGTTGGATCTGCATTTGTTGTAGATCTTACAAAAGAAATTCCGCTATAAAAACCTATACTTAAGGTACAAACAAAAGCGATGATTAAGAGTCTTATCTCTTTTGGAAATTGATACATAATACCTTTTAAAACCATTATAAAACTTTATTTAAGTGCAAAATATTTAAATCTAATAAGAACAAATTTACAGCTTTTGTCATAGAAAATGCAGAAATAGTTGCCCCTGAAATCGCAATAATATCTTTCTCGTATTTTAAGGTATCTGTAGATGTCTTTCCTATAAACTGTTTTAACCAACGTTTGCTACCTATTTCTCCTCCATAACTTTCTCGATAGATTAAAACCTTCGTTTTCGTAATAATTAGATTTGTATCTAACAAAATTAGATAATCAAACTCATCTGTTTTACTGGGTGCTTTATCGATATATGCGTAGCCAATTAATTTAGATTTACTTTCGATTTTAAAAAGATGATCGTTCCCTATTTTTTTTGGTAATTTATTATTTATAGAATCTTCAATTTTAATTAACTTCAATTGAAAATCAGTGATATCAAAAACGCTTTTTATTTCCTTATGTACTTTCTTTAGTAATTTATTTGGCAATGTAAAAGAAAGTAATAGAATGCTTACCGCAAGTATGGATACATTATAAAATCGTTTTAAACTCATGTGGCAAAAATAATTAGAATTAATCTAAATAAAAAGAAAAGCCGATTTAAATTAACAATTTAAACCGGCTTAACTACATTTAATAAAATATATTTTTTAGAACCAAACTCCGACTCCAAAGTTTAATTGATTTACTGAAGATCCACCAACTACAGCATTGTTTTTTATTTGATAATCTCCTTTAACAAGAGCACCTGGTGCTATTTTATAGCTAAAACCAAGAGTCCATTCTTGTCTGTTGTAACTTGCATCTTTCGCTAAGCTACCAGCAACAGAAGCATGTGTATCAAAATCTTCAAAACGAACAAAACCAAATAATTGTTGTCTCTTATCTTGTGGTAATAAGTTATAAGCAGCTTCTACATAATACCCTTGTAAAGCACTTCCTAATTTAGAACTTGTTGCAGTATTATACGCTTCAGTATCTGTTAAACTCCCCTTAATAAATTGACCTCTTGCCGTAAAACGTTTGTAAGCGTAACGTGCATCTAAACCAATCATAGAAAGACCTACATCTGCTCCATCAATATCTTCTACATCTGCAGGAGATTGTGTTCTACCAAAATAACCTGACAATCCTAAACGTAAACCAGGTAGTCCATAATAATCTAATTTTCCAGAGAAATTAACGTTATTCATGGTCGATTTTGCGCCTTTTTGTCTTCCTCCTCTTAATCCTTTACTTCCGCCAATATTACCACCTGTAATATTTCCATTTCCATCTGAAGTTGTAGATGCAAAACCATTGAATAGGTAAGCTTGGTAACGTAAAGATGCTTCATTAGACCTTCCAGAAACTCCAACTCCCATTTCTCTCCATGTTGTAGGAATTACAGCACCATCGATACTTGGTCTTTCTACACCATTAAAAGTTGTTGGCTCATGGTATTCATTGATAATTCCCATAGGAACTAACATTAAACCTGCTCTTAAATTTACATTATCACTTACAGAATATTGTAAAAACGCTTGTTCAATATATACTTCTTTTACATGTTCAAATTCTACCTCTGTAATAAATTGAGTTCTATCATCAAATTTATATCCAAATAATAAAACCAAACGTTGTACATCTAATTCTGCATTATTTCCGTTTTTTCTGTTATAAGTTAATTCGCCATAACCACCAACTGTAACACCTTTTGTGTTAATGTTACCGTTTAAAATACGTTGTGCAGTATTTACTTGGTTGTTAGGGTTGTTAATAGAATCATTTTCTGTGTTTTGTGCTGAAATACTAATTGTTGAAGCAATTGCAATTGCAAAAGTTAAAATTCTTTTCATTTAAGTTATCTTTATTTAGATTAATTACAAATAGATTGTAATTTTCGTGCAAATATACATCGTAATTTGAGTTACGTAATCTTTATTTAGATTAATTTTAAATAAAGATTGTATTTAGGATATAAGTGTTGAAATCAAGTAGTCTTACAGGCATTGCTCCTGCCTTTCAAAGAGGATGTATAAACCTAAAAATGAAGCTACTAGGTAGGTTTTTGTTTTTATTTGAAGTAACTTAATAATGTGATTGCTTCTTACCACACAATAACAATAAAAAATTGCAATAACGTTTTAAACAAAAAAAACCGAGCGATGAAGCTCAGTTTTTAATTTATATATAGTTCCGGTAGTATTTCCGCTGATTATTGAAACAAGTTCAACACAGGCAGGATAACAGGTCAATTACATCATTGAAGCTGCAATCTTTTTGTACGTTCCGTTTTCTAATAATTCTCTTATTGCAGAAAAAGCAGTAATCGTTTCGTCTATATCTTCTTGCGTATGTGTTGTCGTAGGGATTAATCTTAAAATAATTAATCCTTTAGGAATTACAGGATACACAACAATAGAACAGAAAATTTCGTGATTTTCTCTTAAATCATTTACCATTGCCATTGCTTCTGGGATGTCTCCTTTTAAAAATACAGGAGTAATACAGGTTTGTGTAGTTCCTAAATCGAAACCAGCATTCCTTAATCCAGATTGTAATGCATTTGTATTTGCCCACAATCTTTCTTTTAATTCTGGCATTGTACGCAACATGTCTAAACGTTTTAATGCGCCTTTTACCATTGCCATTGGCAACGATTTTGCAAACATTTGAGAACGCATATTGTATTGTAAAAACTGAATTACATCTTTATTACCAGCAAAGAAAGCTCCAATACCTGCCATTGATTTTGCAAACGTAGCAAAATACACATCTATTTCATCTTGTACACCTTGCTCAAAACCAGTACCTCTACCGCCTTCACCAAGTGTTCCAAAACCGTGTGCATCATCAACTAATAATCTAAAATTATATTCTTTTTTAAAAGCAACAATCTCTTTTAAACGGCCTTGTTCACCACGCATTCCAAAAACTCCTTCAGAAATCACAAGAATTCCTCCGCCAGTTTTTTCTGCCATTCTCTTAGCACGCTTAATATTTTTTTCAAAACTGTCCATGTCATTGTGTCTATACACAAAACGTTTACCAGCATGTAAACGAACACCATCTATAATACATGCATGTGTATCCATGTCATAGACAATAATATCGTTTTTAGTAACCAAAGCATCAATCGCAGAAACCATTCCTTGATATCCAAAGTTGACCAAATAGGCAGCTTCTTTTTCAACAAATTCGGCACATTCTTCTTCTAATTGCTCATGAAATTTAGTATGTCCAGACATCATTCTAGCACCCATTGGGTACGCCATACCATGTTCTGCAGCCGCTTCTCCATCTACTTTTAAAACTTCTGGATGATTTGCTAATCCTAAATAATCATTGATACTCCAAGTAACTACTTTCTTCCCATTAAAAGACATTCTGTTAGAAATCGGTCCTTCTAGTTTAGGAAAGACATAATAGCCTTCTGCTTGTTTTGCCCATTTTCCTAAAGGTCCTTTATCTTCTATTATTCTTTCAAATAAATCTTTCGTCATTTTTCTATTTTTATTACGCAGTACAAATTAACCGCTTTTTTTGCAGTTATTCAAAATTGAAAAGAAGAATATGGATTTTTATAGAAATCCTTGGGCTTTCATCCAAGAATCACTGTAAATTTTGTTCATATAGCGCGATCCATGATCTGGAAAAATAAGCACCACAAAACTATCATCAGAAAACATTCCTAAATCTGCATATTGTTTGGTTGCTTGTAATACTGCACCAGACGTATAGCCAGGAAAAATGCCTTCTTGTTTTACAATTTCTCTTGCTGCAAAAGCTGCTTCTTTATCGGATACTTTTTCATAGACATCAATGACATCAAAATCGGTTGCAGTCGGAATTAAGTTTTTACCCAAACCTTCAATTTTATAAGGCTTTACCTCTTTTAAATCGAGCTCCCCTGTTTCATGGTATTTTTTTAATACCGAACCAAAGGCATCTACGCCTAAAATTTTTATAGCAGGGTTTTGCTCTTTTAAGTATTTTCCTGTTCCAGAGATTGTACCTCCAGTACCACTTGCCACCACTAAATGCGTGATTTTACCATCCGTTTGTTTCCAAATTTCTGGCCCTGTAGTTCTGTAATGTGCTTCAATATTTAACTCATTAAAATATTGATTGATGTATACCGAATTTTTAGTTTCTTTATGAATTCTTTTGGCAACTTCATAATAAGACCTTGGGTCGTCTGGCGCTACATTTGCAGGACAAATATGCACTTCTGCTCCCATTGCCTTTAACATGTCTATCTTATCTTGCGACGATTTATCACTGACTGCTAAAATGCATCTGTATCCTTTAATAATGCTAATCATAGCCAAGCTAAAACCAGTATTACCAGAAGTAGTTTCTACAATAGTAGACCCTTTTTTTATGATGCCTTTCTTTTCGGCATCTTCAATAATATGTAATGCTATTCTGTCTTTTGCAGAATGACCAGGGTTAAAAGCCTCTAATTTAGCAAAGTAATCCCCTTTGAAACCTTTTGTTATATTATGTAGTTTAACTAGTGGCGTTTCGCCAACTAACTTTAATATATTTTCTGTGATTCCTTGGTTTCTTGTCATGCTAACTTCTTTAAAAAAATAAAACGTCATTACAATGAAAAAGTAATGACGTTTTATTTCTTCCAATTGCGAAAATACACTTACTTGTGGAATTATAAAAGTGATTTTAAGGCTTAATTGCCTCAACTCCTAATTTATTTTCTAACGCTAAAAAGAAGGTATATTCTTTTGCCGTTTCTTTTAAAGCTTCAAATCGTCCAGAAGCGCCTCCGTGACCTGCTTCCATATTGGTGTCTAAAAACAATAAATTAGTATCGGTTTTTAATTCACGTAATTTTGCAACCCATTTTGCAGGTTCCCAATATTGTACTTGAGAATCATGCAAACCTGTTGTTACTAAAATATTTGGATATTCTCTTTCAGTTGCCTGATCATAAGGTGAATACGATTTTATATAATCGTAATATTCTTTGTTATTTGGGTTTCCCCATTCATCATATTCTCCTGTGGTTAATGGAATGCTATCATCTAACATGGTAGAAATTACATCTACAAAAGGTACAGCTGCTATAATTCCATTATATAATTCTGGATTCATGTTTACGATAGCGCCCATTAATAATCCGCCTGCAGAACCACCCATAGCATATAAATGTTTTGCAGAGGTGTAGTTCTTCTCAATTAAATATTTAGAGCAATCTATAAAATCTGTAAACGTGTTTTTCTTCTGAAGCATTTTACCATCTTCATACCATTCTCTTCCTAAATATTCGCTTCCTCTAATATGTGCGATTGCAAATACAAAACCTCGGTCTAACAAACTTAAACGTGTGGTAGAAAAACTATCTGAAATTGTAACTCCGTAAGAACCATAGGCATATTGTAATAATGGTGTGTTTTCATTTAGCTTTGTATCTTTATGATACACTAAAGAAATCGCCACTTTTTTGCCATCTGTTGCAGTTGCCCAAACTCGTTTGCTTTTGTAATTTTCTTTATTGAACTTCCCTCCTAGTACTTCTTGTTCTTTTTTAACTTCATTCGATTTGTCTTTCATGTTAAAATCGATGACAGAACTTGGTGTTGTAAACGAATTGTACGAATATCTTATAATGTCTGTATCAAATTCTGGATTTCCAAAAACACCAGCAGCATAAGTTTCTTCATTAAAAGGTAAATAGTAATCTTCTTTTTGATCCCAACGTTTTATGCGAATTTTATTCAACCCGTTAGTACGTTCTTCTAAAACTAAATAGTCTTTATAGATCGAGAAATCTTCTAATAACGTGTCTTCTCTATGTGGTATTACATCTACCCAGTTTTCTTGACCTGTCGCTGAAATAGGTGTTTTCATCAACTTAAAATTGGTCGCATTATCTTTATTAGTTAAAAGATAAAAATGATCTTTATAATGCGCTACATTGTATTCTAAGTCTTTTTCTCGGGCTTGTAAAATAGTGAATTCCCCTGTTGGATTGTTGGCATCTAAAAATTGAGATTCTGTAGATAATGTGCTATAAGAACCTAGAATAATGTACTCCTCAGATTTCGATTTGGTTACATACGTACCAAAAGTATCGTCTTTTTCATGAAAAACTTCTACATCTTCAGCCGTTGGTGTGCCTAATACATGTCTAAAAATCTTTTCGCTTCTTAAGGTTTCTGGATTTTTCTTAGTGTAAAAAATGGTTTTGTTATCATTTGCCCAAACAGAACCACCGGTCGTGTTTTCTATTTTATCTTCATAAATCTCGCCAGTTTCTAAATTTTTGATCTTTAAAAAATATTGTCTTCGACTAATAGTGTCTGTTGCATAAACAGCCATTTTATTATCTGGTGAAATATTTAAGCCTCCTAATTGAAAATAATCATGCCCTTCTGCCTCCTCATTTACATTAAAAAGGATTTCTTCTGCGGCTTCTAAATTTGTTTTTTTACGGCTATAAATAGGATATTGTTTTCCTGTTTCATAACGTGTTATGTAAAAATAACCATTGTCTTTATAAGGTACAGAAGCATCGTCTTCTTTAATTCTACCTTTCATTTCTTGGAACAAATCTTCCTGAAAATTCTTGGTATACGCTGTTACTTCTTCATAATAGGCGTTTTCTTCCTTTAAATAATCAACCACCTTTGTCGTTTGCTCGTCTTTAACTTCTGCTTCTTTTTGAGCATCTGTTAAGCGCATCCAAAAGTAATTGTCTATTCGAACATCTCCATGTTTTTCTAACTTTGTAGGTTGCTTATCAGCAATAGGATGTTTTGCATCTGTACTCTTCATATCTTTCGTTTCATTTTTACATGCGGTTGCAAAAATAAGACTTAAAACCATTGAAGGAAGTAATAATTTTCTCATTTTTTTTGCATTTTTTTTCTTTATAACAAAGAACCACTTACTATTGAAACTACAATTAGCATCGCATATAAGGATAACGTAATAATGGTAAACACACCAATAAATTTATAGTGAGATTTTAAAACTTCAAAAGCATCTGCTAAAGTTTCATCGTTTTTTGTTGCCAATGCTTTCTTCATTCTACTAGAAAATAGCATTAAATAATACACCGGGAAAAAGTAAATAACTGCCAAAACTAAATACGTAATGGTCATTACTAAACCAAGATCAAATGGAACTCCTTTTGCTTGTGGAAGTGCATTAAAAAGAACGTTAGAAAAAACACCTAAAATCACCATAAAAGCAATACTTATAAAGCCTAAAATTGAGAAAAAGAAGGCCCATTTTGCTGTTTCTTTTAAAAACGCTTTAGATTTTGTATTAATTGTTAATTGCTCTAATTGTGTAATAGGGTTATGTATCATTATGAAAGTTTTTATTTTATATCCTCAAAAATAAACAAAAAAAAAGAAGCCACGAATTCATTATTAAAAATTAATTCGTGGCTAAAATTTGTAGTACTTAAATATTATTTAAACTCAGAAATAGTTCTCTTTATAATAGAAAGACAATCCATTAATTGCTCTTTGGTCATTACCAATGGTGGTGCAAAACGGATGATGTTTCCATGTGTTGGTTTTGCTAATAAACCATTCTCTTTTAATTTCATACAAATGTCCCAAGCTGTAGAGCTTTCTTCTGTATCATTGATTAAAACAGCGTTTAACAATCCTTTTCCTCTTACAGAAAGCACTAAATCATTTCCTTTTGCAAATTCAGATAATTCAGCTCTAAATATCTGCCCTAAA
>Ga0308012_10000705_pt1 | contig 19307 bp, 17 predicted proteins | sample Neamet179_FD_203133 | JGI IMG/M metagenome (GOLD analysis project Ga0308012, IMG submission 203133) | Marine microbial communities from water near the shore, Antarctic Ocean - #179 | ecosystem: Environmental > Aquatic > Marine > Unclassified | place: Southern Ocean | collected 2014-07-25 | reverse complement strand
GGTTTTCTTAAAAATTGGTGGTAAAAAAAGTGTATTGAAGCATAAACTTTTATTGCAAGCGTTAAAAAAATCAAGTGTCTACGTTAATCAGTATAGATATCAACGTAAAATTGACGAGTTAAGTCTTGTTGTGACTTTTAACGAAAATAAAGTGAATCAGTTATTTAAAGACGCTGATTTAGCGTTGTGGGGCAGCTTACGCCCGCAAGTATTACTTTGGTTAATTGATGAGCAAGGAGCGAGTCGTCGTATTATTGCTTACGATGCCAATACGCTTATCACTGAAAGTATTAATGATTTTTCAATGCAACGTGGTTTACCTATTGTCATGCCTTTAATGGATTTAACGGATAGTGAACAAGTCGTATTAAGTGACTTTTGGGGATATTTTCCTGAGCAAATTCAACAAGCATCATCACGTTATTTTGCTGATACTGTAATTGTGATGAGAATTTCGGACTCTAGTTTAGTTATTGAAAGGTCTGAGGAGTTAATTGATACAGCTAAAGATGTTACTTGTGGTTTATTATGCGAGCAAAAAATAACGAACACGCCTAGAGCATTAGATTGGAAAGTTTATACTCAAGGTGCTTTATATACTCAACATTATGAAGGTGTTGATAAGGTAAGTTTAATTACCCAAGGTTTATCTGATATTACGGAACTTATTTATCAGTCTTATGCTTTATTGACAACAGCACAACATGATTTTGTTATCGAAGTTAAAAATGTCACATCATTAAAAAATGATACCCAATTATTTGATTTTTTAACTGATTTGTCGGCAGTAAAGGCGGTAACATTAATTAGTGCTCAAGGTAATGTTCGTCGTTATAAACTTGATTTAATGGGGACAAAATCATCATTCTTGGCCTCTTTAAAGCTTAATAATCAATTAACACAAGAATTTGATTCCAAATTAGATAAGCCCTTTGATACAAGTCGATTTAATACCAGTCGATTTAATTCAGACGCTAATACATCAGATAATATTAATAGCGTCAATAATCAGATAATGAAAGTTATTGTTTTAGGTAACGATACGACAACAGTAAGTAATGCTGATGACTCTATGAAGAACAGTAAACGATTAAATACTGATATCGACGTTCCAGCTGTTAATAATTCTGTAATAGTTGCGGGTGAAAAAATAGTACCGTTAACATTTATTCCTAATATTCCTATGTTTTATTGGGAGCAAGGATGAAGCAAGTCGCCCAACTTACCTTAATGGTTCAATTACCAGACGATGAAACGTTTAATAGTTATAAAAGTGAAGTTAATATAGGGGTTGTTAGCCAGCTCAAGTCTTATATTGAGCAGAAACAAAAGACACCTCATGGTTTTTACTTATTTGGTTTAACTAGCGCAGGTAAGTCACACTTGTTGCATGCAAGCAGTACTTATGCTGCACAAGTAGGTAAGTCTTCAGTTTGTTTATCGTGTTCAGAGTTAAAAAATTTACCGGTTGAAATTCTTGACGGCTTAGAGCAAATAGATTTAATTTGTTTAGACGATATTCATTTAATTGCCGGTGATAAGCAATGGGAACAGGCTATATTTGATTTATATAACCGTGTACTTGAACAAAATAATTACCTACTAATTTCTGGTAATGAAAGTGCCCAACAATTAGGTATTAGTTTACCAGACCTTGTTTCTAGACTTTCTTGGGGGTTAACTGAACAAGTTAAGCCACTTGAGGATGAAGAGAAGATAGCAGCAATACAGCATAGGGCAATACAGCGTGGTTTAACGCTATCGGATGAGGTGGTGAAGTTTTTACTGAATCGTTTAAGTCGGGATATGGGCAGCTTAATTAAATCACTTGATTTGCTAGATAAAGCGTCTATTCAAGAACAACGTAAGATCACTATTCCCTTCATTAAGGAAGTATTAACGTTATATTAGGCTATGTAATAACATAAATTAAAAAACCGATTTACAGAATATATAAGATTTACAGAATAGACATAAATAAACACGATTTAACCGTTGTGTTTTTTTATGTCTATTATTTAGCTTAAATTTGTAGTGAGTTTAACTAGAATATAGGTTAGTAAGTAAAGAATAAGCGTTAATCAGTCATTAACAGTACTTAAAGTCTACTAACAGTAGTGTTAATGTGTCGGTAATGACTTTTGATAATAACGGTAGTTATCACTTACCGCTTCTATATTTTGCGGTGTTAAGGTATTTAGAACGTCTTTAGTGGACATAATATTAAGTGATTTTGTACTATTACTTAGTCTCGATTCATTCGGGCTAATGGCTAAGTTTTCAATCCAGTTATTACCTGTAACCATTTCAATAGGTGCAGGTATTAAGTTTATTGCCGCTTCACTGTTAAACTCAGGCAATACTCTACTAGCTGTAAAGATAACTCTGTCTTTTAGCTTATTGTCACCTATACGCCCACGCTGCCCCCACGTTACAATATAATCGCTAGCTAAAATATTACTCCCTGTTGGCTGATTGGTGATTGCAACATCACGCATTACAGTAAAACGACTTTGCATCATTAATTCTTCAAATAACATAGCGTAATCTTCGCGTACACTAGAATAAGCATAAAAGTCAGAGGCGCGGTCTGGGGTAAAAAAAGCTTCTATATCGGCAGGTAAATAATTTTTTTGTGTTTGGTTTGCACTTTCACCAGCAAAACTCACTTGTCCTACATCACGCATTTCTTGACTTGCTAGGGGTAAACTAATAGCAAGAGCATCTGACTCGGTGCTATTACTTACAGCGGCATCTAATACTCGTTGATTATTATTATGACTATACCATTCATTACTCGGGAAAAAATCATTAGCGTGAGCTAGTTCATGATAAAGTAAGGCACTTAAACGATATAAAGCGTCATTAGATGTCCGTTCTACTCTGACCGATTTACTGTAGCCTTTACTCGCATAAGCATTATTTTTTACATAACGCCAGGGCATAATAAACTGTAAATCATTACCAAAATCGGCACGAAAATCAGGTGCTTCATTTATTGTGTCTCTTTCATCAGGTGTTAACCACAGGTTCTCAGCATCTAAGTAAATAGCTCCTGTTGCTGGCCAATAGAAAGAAGGACGTACATCATAAGCAATCACTATTGCGGTTGTTGCCCTTAATAGATTTTTTATATCATTATTTAGATCATTATTTTCTAGAAACGCTTTAAATCTGTCTCCCATCCATTGATGAGAAACAACAACGCGATCCATTATACTTTTTATAGAAGGGGTAGTAGAAGCATCTGTTGATTCTTCCGCCAGTAGAGGTGTTTGTGCTAACGTGCATGAACTTGTTAAGGTATTTGAATAAATACAGGTAATAAGATCTTCTGCATAAGGACTTTTAGGGTTATAAACAAAAACACGGGCTTTACGATCAGAAAAATAAGCATTACTTTTAATGGGAGGAGCGGCCTCAATTAATACGCCAACTTGGTCAGTATGAGCCATATTGTCAGTATCGGTAGCCGATACTTCGAAAGTAATAAGTGTATCCACATTAACGAAGGGTGCATCAAAAAAAATAGTCGCTTCACCATCACTATTATCAGTGGTTAATATAACCTTAGGTCCACCTGATTGTTGCCATACTAGCGTATTACTTAGAATATCGTTATTCATTTCACTACGAAATGAAACCGAATTTCCAGTCAAAGCTGCATGTGATAAACGTGCAGTTATTTTATTCTTATCCTCAGTGACCGTAATATTTTTTTCTAAGGTTTTTGTCCTATTATTAAGAATAAAACTAACACTAAAGCCATATTCGCCAGCATGGCTTGGCGTAAATGAAGCGACCTTACTCGTTTTTGCTAACAGAGTTACCGTTTGCCCTGTGATTTGTTGCCATACAACATGACTAATGGTGTCATCAGGGTAGTAAAGAATAAGATCAATACTTTTATTAATACTTTGTATGTCATCAAGTTGAACGATGCTACCGCTTGTAGTAGTTACTGGGTCATTACTACTACTATCACAAGCCACTAAACCTATGATGAAGCCTATTATTATTAATACCTTAAGGTGTATGAAACATAACTTTAGATTGATATGCATATATTTATTCCTTCCTTGTTTTTAGCATACTATTTAAATAATAAAATGAAATGCTCTTATTTGTCTTCTTTCTTTTTTCGTATACTTAAACCAAGCTCTTGACCACGAAATTTAGCGTAATAAGTTGCACCAAAAAACATAGCGCTAGCAAAAATCAACTCTAATATGGCCCATATTCTGTCAGCGGGTAATACCCAAAGTGTGGTCAAACTGTGTAAAAAATAAATTAATACAATAAAATTTGACCAAGCATAGGTGAAAGGATTGCCTTGTAAAATACCTTTCAATGGGAATAATAAGGGTACCGTAAACATCAATAAAGCGGTGGTAACACTTAAGCTTTCACTGGGGCTGAGTACGATTAACCATAATGGCATAAAGATAAGTAAAGAAAAGTACCCAATAAGTGCTATTTTTTTGTAGTTATTTGTTGATAGTCTTTGTTTATTCATTGTCTGCTTATATTTTTATTGTGGGGAAATAGTATCGCGCTAGAAAAAAGCTAAAATATTTTCAGGAGGACGACCTATAATAGCTTTACTGCCATTAGTTACAATAGGACGTTCTATTAGTTTAGGTGTATCAGTCATAGCATTGATAAGTTTTTCTTCAGTAGCACCTTTTAAGGCTTGTTCGGTAAACGTTTTTTCTTTGGTACGCATCATTTCTAATGCAGAGCAGTTAAGTTGTACTAATAATTGCTTAATATCAGCGCCGTTTAGAGGTGTTTTTAAATACTCTACTATCGTAACTTTTTGTTGTGACTCTTTAGCTTTTTCGTCAAGTAAAGCCAGTGTTTGACGACTTTTTGAGCATCGAGGGTTATGGTATATTGTAAACATTATTTTTCCTTTGAAACCTTAATAATAAATAAACAGTTATTTTACGATAATGCTAACACGTTATAGTCTTTATCGACGTATTAGAAACGTTTTAAACGCTTTTCATCCTCTTGTAATTGCACAATACGTGCTTTTATTCTTTTTTTCATTAAGGGTTGTTCATCGAGAAATGAGTAACTTGTATGTAATTCATCTATTGCTTTAGCATAACCCCCTAATAAAGCGTATACCTCAGCTTTGTTCATATGCATTAAGCCCAGATTTTTTTGAGATCGATGCAAAGTGGTTAGTAAATCGTAAGCAATATAATTACCAGGACTTACTGATAAAAAATCTTGTAATATCTGCGCTGCTTTATCATATTTTTTAGCCGTAATTAAGGCATTAGCATAGTTCAAACTAACGACTTGATTATTTGGCATAAATAAACTTAATTGCTTAAGCATACTCAAGGCTTTTGTTACTTGTTTGTTAGCAATATAAACATCAGTTAAGGCATCAACATAGAATAAGTTGTTTTTATCATTCATGATTAATGCTTTTAATATATCTAAAGCTTCAACCGTTTGTTTGTTTTCAAAATAAGACAAAGCTAAACCATACAAAGCCGCTTCTTTTAGTGCATAACGTTTATTATGTAGTTGTTGTTTGAAATAACTGATATTTGATTTATTATCTCCTTCATATCGAGCTTGTAATCTTGATTTTGTTAATTCAAAAGATAAGCTAGGGGGAAGTGGCCTAACCGGATAATTTAAGGCGCGTTGACGTGCTTCAGTTATACGAGATTCAGGCAGGGGGTGGGTTAGCAACATTGCAGGCGGTTTACTCGCATAGCGATACTTAACCGACATTTTACTAAAAAAACTTGCTGCGCCTTGAGGGTTAAAGTTACTGTTTGCTAACAAAGCAATACCGACTCTATCGGCTTCTTTTTCATTACCTCGCGTGTAGTTAATAGCTACTTGTTGAGTAACAGCCATCGTTGTAGTGAGTGCAGCAATGCCAAGAGCAGGGTTCACTAAGCTAATTAATACACTTGAAAGTACTGCGGCTAAATTTAAGTCTTGATTTTCGTGTTGTGATTGAAATCGACGTGCTAAATGACGTTGAGTCACATGCGATATTTCATGTGCAAGTACCGACGCTAATTCGCTTTCGGTGTCAGCGGTAGTGACCAATCCACTATGAATACCCACATGCCCACCAAAAAAGGCAAAAGCATTGAGCTCTTTATTATTAACAAGGAAAAAATTAAACGAATAATTGACACCTTGTGCATTTTTTACGAGTGTATTACCTAAATGATTTATATACTCAATAATAACAGGATCTTGTATTAATGGCTGAGAGCCTCGTAATTGACGCATCATGGCTTTACCCATTTGCAGTTCTTTATCGATTGATAAAGCGCTATAGCCTGAAATACCAATATCAGGTAATTTGTTTTTATTATTTTCAATCGCATTGACATTTAAGCTGGTTACAGCAGCAATACACAATGTTAACAATAAACTGATAAATAAAGGTTTTAAATTAAACAATATTACATCCTATGATCATGTTTTAAAAAGCCGAGAGTCATGTTAATGACTTAAATTTCTTGGGTAATAATATCCCCATTTCTTTTCGCAACTTCTTGGTAAAACTCGGCAATGTTATAGCCTTTGACCACAACAATTTGAAAAGATTCGTTTAATATCGCGATTAACGCTTCAACTCTAGCATGTGCATATTTTAACAATGCTTTATCTGCTTCATCACCACGTTGAAAACAATAAATAGTAAAAGTAACCAGGCTATTAATACGAAAAAGCATTTGCATCTGTTCAGGTAACCAATTATTAAACGGACAGTTAGCGTTATTAATCATGCGTTGAGTAACTGTTTTACCGTCAATAATCGGGTAACAATGAAGTTCATATCCCATGTCATTAAACTCATGGCGTAAGCTTATTTTTGGTTTTTTTTTTACTTGTATACTGCCATCAGCTTTTGTATCTGCAGCTAATAAAGGAAGATTCCATGAGTTTTGATTTAAAATTTGTTTATATGCACTATCAAATCCATGCGTAAGTATGCCATCTAAATCATCTAATGATGATGATAATAAATGATAGAGCGCATCAACGTCACCCCAATTTATTTTCTTCTTATACGCCTTAATTTCTTTTAAGTTAGCGGTATGGCTTAATAAACGCATTTAATTAATATTCCTGGTAATAAACTGATTTTCATAAAATTACTTTTATATAACCCATATTAAAACGAATTTTACTCGATTAGATAATAAAAATATAAAATGATAATGCTTCATTTACATTCCTGTTTTATTGGACTTTAAATTCCCTTTTAAACTTACACTTAGCATGGTAACGGCTATAGAGGTACGTTATGATATCTATAATTAGTACAATGGATGAATTGTCGCAAATTAGTGAATTAAACTAAAGCGCTGTTTTAAATATTATATGATTTATAAGTATGATGGTAGGGGAGATAAATGCCCTGTGCCTTTAATTAACTTACGTTTATTACTCAAAAAAATGCAGTTGGGTGATATATGTATTATTACCCTGGATGATTCAGGATCGATTAATGATATCCCGAAGTTATTAACTAAAAAGTGCTACAACTATCAACAACAAAACATGGGTAATGGTATAGTAGAGGTTAGTGTTAACGTATGAAATTTATATTAATAAAAATACAAAAAGGCTGTTATGTATAAGTTATTTAGTGATTGGTACACTCGCAAATTTTCAGACCCCCACGCCGTAACACTTGTTGTTATTTTAATCTGTATTGCGTTATTTATTGCGTTATTTAGTAGTTTACTCATGCCAGTATTTGTTGCTATTGCATTAGCTTTTTTATTAGAGCTTCCAGTCAATAAACTGATGAACAGTTCAATGTCGCGATTGAGTGCAACCGTATTGGTGGTGGCGACCTTTTTAGGATTTTCTTTATTAGCGGTCTTAGGGTTAATGCCTATTATTTGGAAGCAAAGTAGTAATTTACTACAAGAAGTTCCTAATATGATTATTCGCGTGCAAGGATATTTAATGACCTTGCCAGATAAGTATCCAGATTTTGTTGATGTAGCTCAAATAGAAAGTTTTATTGTTGTAGTAAATGACAATTTACTTGAATGGGGACAGGTAGCACTAAAAGCGTCATTGAATTCTATTTCTGATATTGTTGCCTTAATGATTTATCTTATTCTTGTCCCCTTAATGGTTTTTTTCTTCTTAAAAGATAAAACTGAATTGATGACCAGTATTACAAAATTCTTACCCAAAGAACGCCGTATGGCTATTAAGGTAAGTAAAGAAATGAACCAACAAATTTTAAACTATATCCGTGGTAAAGTTATTGAGATTCTTATTGTCGGATCTGCTACAACGATTGCTTTTATGCTGCTTGATTTACAATACGCCTTACTGCTGGGTGTTTTAGTTGGTTTATCGGTACTTGTTCCTTATGTTGGCGCGACTGTTGTTACACTGCCTGTTTTGTTGGTAGCACTCTTTCAGTTTGGTTTAAGTAGTGAGTTTGGTTATGTCATGCTTGCTTATGGTATTATTCAAGGGCTTGATGGTAACGTTATTGTACCTTTACTTTTTTCTGAAGCGGTTAATTTACACCCTGTAACTATTATTATTGCCGTTATATTTTTTGGTGGTTTATGGGGTTTTTGGGGGGTGTTTTTTGCCATACCTTTAGCGACCTTAGTTAAAGCTGTAATTAATGCGTGGCCCTCAGTTCCAGAGCCTAATAATACGAATGAAGTATTATAAATTGACTCAGTAGTGGTAAATCAAGAGCGATTAAAGAGGTGTAATATCAATCCCATTAAGTTATTGCTTACTTGTACTGGTTAAAATAATTCAGCCCTGCGTTGCTTTCAATTCTCATAGCCAGCTATGAGTCAATCAAGCGCCTTGTTCTTTAATATTTTTCCAGTGTACAACTTGAGCATAAACTTAATGGAACGGATATAACGCACACATAAAAAATTATGCTTCTACTTAAGGTCACATTTAGAGGGAATACAGAAAAGCCTAAGAAAATTTACTTTACTTAGGCTTTTTATATTTTAGGACAGGACACTTAATATAGGTCTGTAAAAATCAGACAATAAACTGAGATAACTCTTGTTTTAATCCGTCACTACTTATTGTCATACTTTCACAATTAACTTTTATTTCTTCTGCTTTTTCAGTTACTCGCTTGGAGAAGTTATGTATCCCTGTTACATTCTTATTAATATCTTCAGCAACACTTGATTGCTCTGAAGAGGCATTCGCGATATGACTATTCATTTCGCTGATTGATTGAATTTTTTCATTAATCAACATTAACGTTTCACCAGCACGTTCTGATTGCATCACTGACTCGCCGATCATCGAATGGCTACTATTCATTGAATCAAAGGCATTGTTTGCTGCTGACTGAAGTTCTTTAATAATAGTTTCTATTTCTTGAGTAGACTCTTGCGTACGTTGTGCCAAGGTTCTTACTTCATCTGCAACGACGGCAAACCCTCTACCTTGATCACCGGCTCTAGCCGCTTCAATAGCGGCATTTAACGCTAATAAATTAGTTTGATCGGCAATGGCTTTAATAACACTTAGCACTGAACCAATATTTTCACTGTTATTTCGAAGAGAACTAATTTTTTGTGCTGTTGCCTCCATTTCATCACTTAACGAATTAATTTGTAAAATACTGGTTTGAATAATAGTATTACCTTCGTTGGCTATTTGACTGGTAGCCATAGTACTTTCTGCGGTTGTAGCCGCATGAGATCCTATTTCGGCAGCGGTTGCCGTCATTTTATTTAATGCGGTTGCTACTTGCTCTGTTTCTTGCAGCTGTCGGTCTAACGCTTCCACCTCTTGTTGAGCATTCTCTGACATAACGCCTGATTGTTGTGCTACTTTATCTGCGGTGCTGGATATTGAGATAATCAATTCTTGTAAGTGGTTAATAAACTCATTGAAGTTTGCGGATAAACGACCTATTTCATCATTACTTGTTACCACAATACGTTTTGTTAAGTCACCACCACCTGCCACAATTTCAGCCAAAGCATTATTAACCAATGTTACGGGTCTGGTCACCAAAGTCTTTAACGTAAACCAATTTACCAGTTGTAAGGCAACGAGTAAGGTAATTCCGATTGCAAGATAAGTGACTAATGTTGAACTCATTTGGCTATCGATGCTATCTGTTCGATAAATAATTTCAATCTTGCCAATATTACTTTCATCAGACCAAAAAAGCGGTAACTCTTTTCTAACCATGACGGATGAATTAGGAGCGGAGTCTGTTTCTGTCGCTTTAGATAATTCTTTATCTCTTTGATCAAAAACTGTTATTTGATGAATATAGGGATATTTAACAAATGCAGAAGCAATATCGTCGATAATGTCAGAGTCATAAGCAAAAAGAGGTTCTAATATAACCACTTTTAGCGTACTACTGGTTTTATCTAACTGTGTGGTAAGTTGGTCTTTTATGTGGTTACCCGCAATAATATAACTAATAGAAAAAATAATTAACATAACTATAATTGATGCGAAGGAAAGGGCGAGCATAGATTTTTTTGCAATAGAATTCATTGTATTTTTCTACCTTATCTTATAGTTCGTTAAGTTCAAGCCAAAATTCAGCTCGGTCAACAGGCGCTTTAGCACTCATATCAGGGTTGGGTATTTTTATAACCACTCTTTCACTTAAGTTTGAAGAGGTTAAGGCACCTTTAACAAGCGGATTCGAAAAAAATAATTTATTGAAACTACCATCATGTATTGCAGTTTCGAATCCTTTATAAATTAAGTCATGCAATCTTTGATTATCCGGTGCCACCATGAAATACATAGCATTAGGATAAATCAGTAAAATACGTTTCTCTACCGTTAAATTTTTCTCTGCATGTTCTTTAATTTCGGCCCATGGCTCATGAATAGCACGGGGGAAATAATGAAACCTATCCCCTTCAAGCATTTTAAATAAATTGTAATATTTTGGAGTGGTGACAGTAGGAAGTTCAGCATTTTTCAATATTAATGTATCACCCCATTGACTTCCTTGACCTCCTTTTAGTTTCTTTAAATCATTAAGTGTTTGAACATTATCAAAAAGATGTTGGTTACCTTTTTTAATAATAAAAGTTCGATGTCCTAACATCCCTTTAAGCACAGGAATGTATATTGGTTTTAACATTTCTTCATAAGCAGGGTTAGCGCCTAGCCATACAACGGATACCGCACCACCTAATAGGTCGGAGGTTATCCTATCTTCAGTGGTAGCTTCTTCTCGTTCTTTAAAGATTATTTCCGGCGCAGTTTTACTTAGAGATAGTTTCAAAATATCAACAAGTAAGGCTGATTTAGCATCTTGAGCTGCAGGATGGATAATCGTTTCAGCTTTAATTACTGTAACGTTCATAAAAGTAAAAAAGAGTATAAAAAGTAGGTTTTTTATCATCATTGTGTTTTCTCAAGTAATTAAGTGGTCTATTGATTGCTCCACCCTATGATTAAAATTAGCACAATAATTAAAATTAGCACAATAACCTTTTAAATCGTATTGTTATTGTACGAAGCATAACGCTTTATTTTAGCTATACTCAGATATGATGATTATAGGGATAATTTTTTTTAGATATATCTGACGAATATAAATTTTCTGAGCTGGAATTGATTCAACTTTTAAATCCAATGGAAAGCGGGCGTATTACGAATTAACTTATTATTTGAATTCAAGTATTAACAGTTTCGGAGGAATTCATGCTTTTTAGATACAAAAAATACACATTGATCCGCATAAGTATCATGCTTATGCTTTCTTACTTCATAAGTGCCTGCGGCTCTGATTCGACTTCAATTAATACTCAACAGGCTTCTATCAGTGTGCCAGAAAAAGAACCAAAGGAAGATCCAAAAGAAGAAGTTACGCCAACCTTGGTGACTCATTCAGTCATAGGCTTAGAATTTGAACTTATCGGTGAGAAGGTAGTAAACCTGGTAATTGGCGAGAACTATACTGATGCCGGTGCAATGGCGATAAGTGATACCGAAGGGGACATATCTTCTTCTATTTTATTATTAGGCTCAATCAATACCAATATTAAGGGCGACTACTTATTGCGTTATCAAGTTAAACATAACGCTGATGGCATAGCCGAGATTATGCGCGTAGTACGTGTTTTTGACGATGCCCCCGTTAGGCAATCTCAGCGTATTAAAAACTCAACAAGTGCTAATTTTGGCTACTTAGAACACCTTCCGTTGAATTATGCACAAAGCGATAATATAAAAGCGCCACTAATTATTTTTAATCATGGTTCAGGGGCTTCAGGAACAGGAAATTTAAATCACGTTGAATGCTGCGGACTCGCAGGAGTATTAGATGCCGGTGACTGGGACGATACACTGCCTTTTGTTGTGCTTTCGCCCCAGAGAAAATTGGGTATAGATACCCCAGCATTAAACGTATTTGTTGAATATGCCATAGCGACCTACGATATAGATCCACAGCGAGTTTATATGGCAGGATGGAGTCAAGGAGCAAATGCAACCATGCTTTATTCTATAGCGTATCCAGAAAAATTAGCAGCCATAGTGCCCACAGCAGGAGGACTTTTTAGGGGGATTCCTGGCAACGTATGTAATGCTTCAAGTGTACCCATGTGGTTATTTTTAGGTGATCTAGATAACAGCACCATTACCCGTACTGGCCTCAACTCGGCTAATGCTTACAGTAATTGTAATCCCAAAGAGCTGGTTAAAATCACTCGTCTGCTCGATGCTGATCATTACCATACTTCAATTTGGCCATTTTTACCGGCAGAGTATTACGCAACCGATATAGCTCATGATGATATCGAACAATCTATTTTTGATTGGCTTCTTTCGCATAATTTGTAAATTTTTTACTTGAAAGCCTAATAGCTTACCCTTGTGTTAGCATTGATAATCACTATTTAATAAATAATTAAACGTTCTGTTCAACAAGGTATTTATATATGTGAACAGAACGTCTACACATTACATATTCGTTATTGTTAGTTATAATAGCTTTTTAAAATTTATCTATATCGACTAAATATATGTTTCACAAAAACGAATTTTTTTCTCATATTCAATATGCGTTTAAAGCTAACTTAGTACCTGGAATATTTTTGCAATGTATTGCTTGTATTATTGGTGCATGCTATTTTTTTTGGCCTAGTGCTCAGCCCGTATTTTTATATATTGCTGAATTAAAAACTAATTACAGTACTTTATTTGCCATTATTTCTACCGCTATTTTTGGTGGGCTTATTCCATTCCTTTATTTACTGGTTGTTGGTCGTATTCAGTTTAATCCCGTAAAACAGTGCCTTTTTTATTGTTTACTTTGGGCGTTGCTAGGGCTTACGGTAGATTATTTTTATGGTTGGCAAGCTATTTGGTTTGGCACAGAGGTTAATGTTAAAACGATTGCGATTAAAACATTTGTCGACCAGTTTATATTTAGCGCATTTATCACCTGTCCTTTTATGACGCTAGCTTATGTGTGGAAAGATGAACAATTTGCATCGAGCGCATTAAAAAAGGCAATAAACAAACACTTTTTTATTGTTAAAGTACCTACCATTGTTATTTCAAATTGGCTTATATGGATCCCATCTGTATGTTTAATTTATTCGATGCCACCGGCTTTACAACTTCCATTGTTTAATGTGGTTTTATGCTTTTTTGTGATTGTACTTGCTGTATTAACAAATGATGAATAGTCAGAGTTAAGCAGTACGTAAAACGGTTAAGTAATAGGTATATATATTCTATTTCTCCCTCAAGAAGATAAAATCGAGGTAAAGAGGAAGTGTCATGTAGTGTTCTCTTATGAAAGTAATAGTTTATTTTACCTATCCTCGTTATCAGTCAATAGGTGTTTTTCAGAACGCTTGAGCAATTTCAATTTAAGGTGCAGTGATAAATAAAGGGTTACTCCTCTTAGCTTAAGGTATTTTAATTCCTACTGAAATCGATCACTTGGAATAGTAACTGGTATATACTCATATAAAATCGACCGACATACATTATTAACGGCTTCTTAAACGCTACTTAAGAATGAGTTTTTCAAATTAGTATTGAAGTTGAATTTGTTACGAATAGATGTTTTAATCTATAGTGTACGTATGACTATAATTATTATTTTTGACATGTATCCATCACCATAAAGATTAAAAAATGATGTTGTTTAAAAATAAATAAAGGATGATATTTTGAAAAAAAGTTTTGCTATATTTCTTATCTTGTTTGGCCTTGTTGGCTGTACAAATACCGATAAAACCTCAGAAAAACTTGAAAATAATGTTGAAGATGCCGCTGTTGTTGGCATAAATAAGTATAAGGCTTATACCCAGAAATACTTAGGAGACACTTTATTAAGTCAAAGTCACGCGACGGGTCATGTAGGCGATCTTTTTTTTACTCATTGGAAAGATGGAGGCACAGCATCTTTAAGTTTAGATTCTGAAGGTGCTTTTAGTGTTAGCTGGCAGGGTGGTGGCTACAATTATGTGGGTGGTCCAGGCTGGCATTTCGGAGACAAAAATAGGGTTATTGGCTATAATTTCAATGAAGATAGCGGCGCAAACTTTATTACGTTGTATGGATGGGGATATGACAAAAACATGTCCATCTCTAACCCCGCACATTTAGTAGAATATTACATATTACAGCGTTGGAATAGCGAAGGTTACGAGCCTAGCCATAATGGTGTTTTTGGTAAAAAGTTCGTCAGTAATGGCGTTGAATATTCCTCCTACCGTACTATACGAGAACAGAAACCATCAATAAATAATGTAACCACTTTTTATCAATATTGGAGCATGCCCACAGAGCAACAGCCACTTGGACAAGATGCTAAAATAATCTTCTCGGATCATGTTAATGCATGGGCTGATTCTGGTTGGATTATTCCCAATATGAATAACTTTGATGCGAGTGATGATCCTACCTACCAAGTTATGGCTGTTGAAGTGTTCAACCCCAAAAATGACGGTATTGCATCTGGTCGAATGTGGGATGCAACACCCGATAAAAACTAGTTTATAAAATTCATCTCATATTATAATCAAAGGAGACGCCATTAGGGCGTCTCCTAACCTATCCACTTCTATCGATGCTCTTGTGTGTATACATATAAGACGCTCATATCCAAAAAATTACCGAAGATTACTCTGTTTTAATCTCGTAGTAACCGCTAGTCATCACCGTTTTTTAGAATCATATAAACCTAATAATTTCAAGATATAAACATCCTACAAGTAACATTGTTTTTATCTCACATCAAGAATAGCACTACATCAGATAAGTATTTTTTAATCAAAATCTTTAATTATCATGAGTCTATCCAATTCTTACTTTCTGAAGGATAAAGAAAGGTGAAGATAAACTGTCATGTATCGTTTTTACCTACATCCTACCTTGTATTTTTATTAATAGTTCAATATCCAACTCGTTATAAGTCTTTTTTTACCTCTAAATTAACAGTTAAATAATACCTATTTATATATTTGCATTTTTAGTATCAGTGTATTACATTAGTAATACACTGATACTTTATTGATATAAGATGATTCAATTAAATATAACCCCAAGCTCAGGTATACCTATTTACAAACAGGTCTATGAGCAAATAGAACGAATGATTTTTAATAGTCAGTTACTTGTAGGCGAGTATTTACCCTCAGTAAGACAAGTCGCAAGCGATATTGAAGTTAACCCTATGACTATATCTAAAGCATACGGTTTATTAGAAGAGCGGGGGTTTTTAACTCGTCAACGAGGTAAAGGAATGATGGTTGCCGAAAAAGTAGAGCAGGTGGCCAAAAAGGAAAAAATATTAATGCTTAACAAACAATTAGATAACTTACTAAGTAATGCACAACAAATGGGTATTACTGATGATGAATTATTAACGCTAATTAACCAATGCTTTCAACAAAGAAAAGTGATAAATAATTTAGGTGATAATCCTAAAATAAGGACGTAAAGTAATATGACAGCAATAATAAAAATTTCAAAACTACATAAATCTTATAAAAAACAACAAGTATTAACTGACTTAGATTGGACTATTAATCAAGGTGATATTATTGGCCTATTAGGAATAAATGGTGCGGGAAAATCCACATTAATTAGTAGTATTTTAAATATTAGCGCTATTGATGGTGGCTCTGTAACTCTCTTTGGCGAAAGTAATCAGCAATTGTCACCTGAGGTAAAAGCGCGTATCGGTTATGTACCTCAAGTAAATGATGAAATTCCTTGGTTAACCGTTAAAGAATTAATCGCTTTTAAAAAGCAATTCTACACCATTTGGCAAGATGAAAAAGTGGCTGAGCTTATTGAGCGTTGGCAATTAGATACGAGTAAAAAAATGTCTGAACTGTCGGTAGGGCAAGGTCAACGAGTACTTATTATTTTAGCGTTAGCACCAAACCCTGATTTAATTATATTTGACGAGCCTGCTGCTGCACTTGATCCTGCGGGTCGTCGAGATTTTTTAAAAGAAATTGTCAATTTAGCAACAGAAGAAAATAAGACCATTATTTTTTCTACACACATAACTTCCGATTTAGAACGGGTTGCCAATAAAGTCGCAATTTTGCATCGAGGAAAAATTTGTCTTTTTGAGGATTTAGATACGGTCAAAGAAAATAATCCCATGAGTTTAGAGGATACTTTTTTGGAGATCACCGCATGACAATCGTTAATGTACTGACCAAAGGTTGGCTATTCAGAGTATTTATTCTTTTGCTCTGGAGTTTCGCTGTGGGGTTTAAATTTTTCTCTCTGGAAAATAGACAATCGAGTGATGAAGCCTCTGCAGCATTATTAATGATTCCGTGCCTATTAATATTTCTAACAGTAGGTTATCGGTTTATGGTATTGAACCAAAATATCATGGCTTTTATAACGCCAAATTATTACCTGAAATTTAAAAAATCATTAGCTGTTATTATTTTTATAAGTTTATTGCCTAGTTTTTTGCTGTTACCTGATTTTATATTGTTAGCGAGTGCCTTAAGTTGGCAGTTAATGTTGTTAGCTTTTTGTTTTTTTAGCTTTTCCCGACCTTGGTTTTGGTTTGTTTTTTCAGCATTTACCTTTGGCAGTTCTTTTATCTTTGAAGGTGTGAGTTCAGACAATTTACGTTTTTGGTTGTGGCAGTTCCCCGGTTATTGCTTGCCAATATTTGTGGCATTAACTTATATGTTATTAATCAACTTAAATAAATTTAAGTTGTCACCTTTAATGAAAGCTAAAATGTTAATTTATTCTGGTTTTACTTTCAGTAGATCAATGACTGCCTATGAAAAAATGCCAGAGGAATCGAAAACAAAATGGCATCAGTGGCTCAATAAACAAAATTCTAATGCTTATCGAAATAAATTAGCTTCTAAGCAGCAGCTAAATAATAGGCAATTAGTTGAAGTTGCTTATAGTGGTTCTGGAGGCTCAGGCAATATTAATTTTGTATTGGTAAGTATTTTTACTGTCACTTTGTGCGTAGTTCATTACGTTTTTAAATTACCTGAATATATTTTAAAGCCTATGTTTACTGGTTTTTTAATGATGTTAGCCCCTGGATTTGTCGCTATAACTACCCTGAGTCAGTACCTATTGATCAGTAATAAAAAGGAATACTTATCTCGGTTAAGATTAATGCCCAGCTTTAAGAATGATAAAGATTTTAATCAAAGTTTTTTATTAGTGTTTTTTAGTAAACAAATAAAAACATTATTATTTACGTTAATTAATGCTTGTGTACTAATCAACATCATTTGGCCAGATAAAAATTTTTTAATCAGTAATATAATTATTCTTAATGTTATCTCATTTTGTTTTTTTTCAGCACTGGTTATGTTCGCTTGGCATACTAAAAAACGCGTGAAAACAGTGACACAAGTCTTAATGGGTATTTCATCCTTCGCGTTATATATCAGTTTATTAATAAGTGCAGATCAAAATTATTTACTGACTGATAGCTCTATATTTTTGGGTATTGCTGCTGGCTCTTTTATGCTGTTGTTATTGTCTTTAGTTAAATGGGTTTATCAAGCACCGTCTTGGCAAAAAGTTTTTTAAAACAACTGGCTACTAAATCGATAGCGTGGTTATATGATTATTAATTACGCTAATTACGTACTTATTTAATACATATTTTTCTGTAAGGTGTGTTTGTTATTTGTCTCTTTATAGAAAAATTTTTTACAAAGGCTAGGAGGCCACATGTTCAAACTTAGTTCATTTCAACAGTGTATTTCATCTCAAAAAAATATCCCACAATATATCCTTTCAGGTTCAGTATTCATGATAGGCGTGGCACTTTTCTCTATTGTTAACGTTGCCCACGCAGAAGATAATAGTATGGGTAGTAGTAAGGATAATAAAGTTGATACTGAAATTGAAAGAATAACGATAAAAGGACGTAGTAATAGTGCTATCTATGCTTTTAAGTCGGGAGATTTTCAGTTAGCAGAAACAAAATTCAAGAACAACGCTGCTTGTGCATTGAGAGCCGAAAGAGATTTACAAGCATTTAAAGATGCTCTAAAAAATAGCCAACCTGACGGTCTTATACCCCGAAGCCCAAGACGCACCCCAGAAAGGTGTAAAGATCGAGGCTTACAATTATACATGGCAGGTTTATCTCAACTTCAACTTAATCTTTCTAAAGAAGCAGAAAATAGTTTTGAACGTGCTATAAGTCTAAAAAATAGACTTTATGATGCACATTACCGCTTAGCGCTTATCAAGTTGCTTCGCGAAGATAAAGAATCGGCAAAAACGCATTTTTCTAAAATCAAAGAAATCCTTAAAGTATGTGATGATTGTGATGTTCGAGATGAAATTTTAGTGCGTATTGATTATCTCAAAAAAGCATTAAATGGTGATATTAACCTTGTAAAAAATACAAAGTAGAAATTATGTCATTATCAAAAAAAAATAATACTCATCAATAGTTAAATGGACTTGTCTGAACTCTGTTGAGTTCAGACAAGTAGTATAAGCCATTAATTTAGCTAACGTTTGATACTATAATTGTAAACATCTGGTTACGTTCCGTTCTATACCCGTGATCAATGAAGATGCTTGATTTATACAGTGATGAGGATCATGATATCACTCATGAAAAGTATTCATCTGACCACCGAACAAAAAATAGATCTTGAAGCCCTTCATGATGCAAGTCGTGATGGGCGCGTTCGAGATCGCATTAAAGCGGTTTTACTGCGCTCTGAAGTTTGGTCAACCGCGATGATAGCTCAAGCATTACGGCTTCATGAAACCACTATTGTTAGACATATTGATGATTATGAGAAAATAAAAAA
>Ga0308012_10000704_pt1 | contig 19335 bp, 18 predicted proteins | sample Neamet179_FD_203133 | JGI IMG/M metagenome (GOLD analysis project Ga0308012, IMG submission 203133) | Marine microbial communities from water near the shore, Antarctic Ocean - #179 | ecosystem: Environmental > Aquatic > Marine > Unclassified | place: Southern Ocean | collected 2014-07-25 | reverse complement strand
AGTTGTTGAAAAAGCTGTCGACGTTGTGGCTACGGCAGTTGTCGAAAGTGCTTCTGAAAGCCCTAGCGAAGTTGTGGCTGCGCCCTCTCCAGAAGTCGTTGTGGAAGTGAAGGTTGAAGCTCCTGTAGAAACTCCCACCGCAGAAAAGACTGAAGTAGTTGTAGAGGCCCTAGTAGAAAAGCCCCTAGTAGAAACGGCCCCAGAAGTTATCGTAGAGAAAGCTGCTGAAACTGAAGCTGTGGTTACCTTAGAAGAAGTAAAGCCAGTGCCTGCTGACGAAGCTCCTGCTCCACGCTCTTCTGGCCAACGTGCTCACAATGATCCCCGTGAGAAGCGACGTCGTGAAAAAGCTGCAGCTGAGCAATCCTCCGCTAACGAAGGCTAAGTTAAACTTATAGGTAAAACTCACCTCGGCTGTTAAACAGCCGAGGTTCTATTTCCAATGTAACGCCGAATGTTGAGGCCACATCGTCTTTAATACGCTCAGCCAAATCTAATACATCTTTGCCCGTAGCGGCACCTGAACAAACCAAGACCAATGCTTGATGTTCATGCACACCCACATCACCTTGCCTAAATCCTTTCCAACCTAACTGATCAATCAGCCACCCAGCAGCTAATTTGTGATTATTGGCGTCTACAGCGTAAGCTACAAGGCCTGGCCACTGCTGTGCTAATTTCTGTTTTTGGCTAACACTCACTATAGGGTTCTTAAAAAAACTGCCTACATTGGGAAATTGTTTTGGGTCTGGCAGCTTGGAGCGACGAATATGGATCACTGCATCTCGTACTTGCTGTGATGAAGCTGTGGTCGCAGGGTGGCCAGAAAGCGACACAATCGTCTCAGCAATGATGCCATAGCTAACCTGAGGCTTACTTCCGTAGGTTAAAGACAATTGAACTTGGGTAACAATCCATCCTCGATGACGCTTAAATACACTGTCTCTATAGCCAAACTCACACTCGTCGGCGGCTAGCTCAAACACCTTGCCAGTATCGAAATCAAACACCTGGACACAATCAAGGCAGTGTTTAAGTTCAACACCATAAGCCCCGATATTTTGAATAGGCGCGGCACCTACCTGCCCAGGAATCAGTGATAAATTCTCTAAACCACACGCTCCACGTGTGATTGACTCTGCAACCAAAAGGTCCCATGCATAACCTGCTTGCGCACTAACAATAAAACTTTCAGAGACATTTTCTAACGCTTTTTTGACCGGCCAAACCACCTGACCCATCGCCATAAACATGACCAGCCCATCAAAATCATGAGTCAATACAAGGTTGCTACCACCACCTATAAGCAACCATGAGCACCGTTTGTTTTGACAAAATTTTCGCGCTTCGCGTAAATCATCAATACAGTTTATAGCAACAAAATAGGCGGCTTTAACGTCTAAGCTAAACGTATTATGGGGTTTTAAGCTAACATCGCGCTGCAGTTCCATTAACTTTCCAGGGCCACTGAAGCAAGGAATCCACGCATATGCACTAAGTCTTTGCACGTGTCCACATGGTCTGTCGCTATGTAGACCTGCGATGCATCACTCTTACATGCCTGCTGGTACACTCGCTGCAGCATACTTAAACCACCAAGATCCAATAGAGGTTTGCCAGGCAGGCGGCTAGAATGAAACCGTGCTGGGATCACCACAGTAAAAGCCATTAAGCTTGCTTCTCTTCATCAGTAAGGGGCCGTGCTTGCGCTTCTAGTAACACGGGAATACCCGCATCAATAGGATAAGCTAAACCGCTGGCAGGACAAAAAAGTTCATTCGTCTGTGAGTGATAAAATAGTTGGCCGTGGCTCACTGGGCAGGCAAGAACTTCTAATAACTTCTTATCCATGGGAATCCTTATTCAATGGGTGTGATAGGTTATAAACCTAATTGTAACAACAGCGCGTCTATTTGCGCAGGTGCAATAGTTAATGATTGAGTTGCGTATAACCACGGCATGGGTGGCTCGTTGTTTTTAGCTTGGGCTAATACTTTACATTTTACAGCATCTTTAGCTGTCATAATTAGTGTGTGTTGTGGCAGATCATGTGCTTTAAATTGATAATGATCTGCATACCCTTGGCCGTCAACCTCATACCCAAGATGACGTAAATCGTCAAAAAAACGTTTTGGATGACCTATGGCAGCTACTGCGCTAATTGGCTTTTCAACATCTGGCCAAGGGACATCTAAATCATCAAAGACTCGTTTTAGCTGACCAAGTTTAGGTTGCAGATGACATAGAGTGTGCCCTTGCATATAGTCCTCAAGGTTTGCGTTTATAGTGCTATTAGGCACGCCTGTAGTAAACACTTGATTCACTTGGGATAGCCTGGTGGCTGGCTCTCTCAGCGGCCCAGCGGGAATGCACAAGCCATTGCCAATGCCACGGCTGCCATCAATCAAACACCATTCCACATCACCTTTAATGGCGCTATGCTGCAAGCCATCATCACTAATGACTAGGTCAAATTGCTCTTGCTGTGCTAGCCAAGCAATACTGGATTTCCGGCACCAACCCACCACCACGGGTACACCCGTTAACTGACTCATCAATAACGGTTCATCACCAACGGTATATGCGTCGTCCTCTTTACTGACACAATGTGGCCCAGCCCCTACCGTGCCACCATACCCTCGACTAATGATGGCACAGCGCAACCCTTTACTTTTTAATGCCATAACAAGGGCTACCACCAACGGCGTTTTACCCGTGCCGCCAATAGTAATATTACCGATGACGACGAGAGGCAGCGGATTTTTTCCTGGTTTGGGTTGCCTTGAAAGGTGCCAACTCCTAAGCCATAGGTACAGACTAGCAAAGGGTTGTAATAAGTATAACCACCAAGCCCCTCTATACCATGCGTTGAGTATTTTCTGAGTCACCTATGTTCCATGTTAAGTCTGTGCTTGGCTTTCATTTGGCTGGCATCTCGCATCAATGCATATGCATGCCTCTATGGAATCATTATAACCCAGACCTCAGGGCTATCAAGCACTTATCTATAGCGCATATGTATAGTCCTAATATGCAGCGTCGTTAGGGCACATGCGGAATCACTCGGTAGGCACCATCAGCTTCAAATATCACCCGTATCTGACCGTGACGGCCGGTGTTAAACCAATGGCTGCCGTTACCCCAATAGGCGCTGGTGATGTTTTTATGAGGGTGGCCATATGAATTGTTGTTTCCAGCAGAAACCAATACATAGGCAGGCATTACATAATTTAAAAATTCTTTTGTGGATGACGTTTTACTGCCATGATGGGGAGCGATTAGCACATCGCTAACAAGGGACATTGTATCCGATTTACCAGCTAGCTCTATCAATACAGATTCTGCCTTAGCTTCAATATCTCCGGCAATCAACATCTGGCGTCCAAACAAATTAAGCAATATCACACAAGAAGCATCGTTGCCAGTTAGGCCATAATCTACCAAAGCAATTTGGCGCCACATTAGTTGGGTACTGGAGTCTTTCCAGAGATTTTCCCAAGATGTACTAGCACACCGACTCACCTCTATTGCCGACGTAACCAAAGCTTGTTCTCGCTTTGGTTTACTTTCAGAAGGCAGTATTAGGCGCTTTACCACTTTCTGCTGTAACAGTGTATTCAGGCCGCCACTATGGTCCATATCCCAATGGCTTATAACCAATACATCAAGCTGATTAACTCCTTGGGCTAGCATTTCTGGCAAAATCACTGCATCTACTAAGTTAAACCCACTGCGATACCGGTTACCAACGTCATACAGCATATTTCGTTCACCTTGCCGTACCCACACGCTCAAACCCTGACCTACATCTAATAACGTCACAACGACCTGGGATTGATTATTGGTTTGATTTTTAGAAGAATTATCTCCAACGGTTTTAAACATCAGAAAACCGACTAACGGCATCAGTAAAATCAACACGGGCCAATGCCAGCGCCTTATGACCAAACAAAGGCAACCAACAATGAAGGCAGCCACGAACCCTTCTAATGGCAACCACCCCACGAACACCTGGGACCAAGTAAGGTCTGCAAGGGCTTCTAAGCCTTGCCATAACCAAGATAAGATAATGTCTATGCCAGTAAAAACAAACTGAGGAAGAGTCGTGATCATTGCCGCAATGCTAACGAATAATAAGGCAGGAATAAGAAACACACTAAATAGTGGCACTAGGACAATATTCACTAGGGGGCCAACAATGCTCACATAACCAGTGCCGATGGCAATCACGGGCAGCAACAACAAAGATAAGGCACCTTGGGCCGCGAATAATTTTATAACGCGATGCCACCATCTCTGACTAGCAGATCGATACCATACCAAACCTAAAGCGAAGACAGCAGTATACGACAACCAAAAGCCCAAACTTGTGGCACTGATAGGTTGTAAAATTAGGGTTACAAAAAACGCAGCGAATAACCGCTGGGTAAAGCTTAACTGCAAGCCCCACATAGCACTCCACATCAAACCCAACAACATGATGACTGCTCGCTGAGCTGGCAAACCAAAACCGCTGAGTAACGCAAAACCTAGGGCTGCACTTAGCCCTACCCACGCACCTGCTCGTATGCCTAAACTACTGCGGATAGCAAAGGGCAACATCAATAACCGCATCAAAAGCATCATTAACACTGCCACTAAACCCACGTGCAATCCAGAGATCACCATCAAATGGGTCGTACCTGTGGCTGATAAAACCTGCCATTGCTTTGCTGTTAGCGCTGAACTCTGCCCAAGCACTAGAGCCCCCCACAAACCAACCGCCTCAGTCGACATAGACCGGGCGTCGATATAGCTCTGTAGTGTCTGCCATAGTTTCTGGCGGACTTGTTCTAACTGAAAATTTGGCCAGCTTAAACCACTGCAAGTGCCGCCAGTAAAGACCCACTGTTTGACATAACCAGACGCTGTTTGGCCCTGTAATTGGGTCCATCGTAGGTAATCAAAATATTGTTCATTGTGGAAGTTCTTGGCGCCTTTTAGACGCACAATCAATTCTACTTTCTGACCGATTAAACCTGCCAGACCTAACGTTGGATCCAAGCCATTTAGTTGAGGCTGTGCGGCATCGGTATAGGCATAAATGGTCACTTTTACACTACCAGGCAGCCCTTGTAATATGGCTTTATACACAGGTTTGGTGCGTTTATTAAATTGCACTATAGGGACATCAATCTGCGCATCGCTTAGTAGCAAACTGAAGCCCGCTTGGGTAGTTTTTATTTTCGATACGCACGCATTGATACGTAGGTCTTTACCAGTCCACGTCTGAGGAAACTGAGTATAAACACGATGGTACTGACCTGAACTGGCCAGTAAAAATGTGATCAAACCTAAAGCTGCTTTACGCCGTGTATATGGGACTAAAAGCGCAATGAGTAACGCAGCAACAAGATAGAGGCCATGAACAAAACCAAATTCAGCCCAACCTAAACACCAAAACAGCAAAAAAAACAAACCATTGATATACATAATGTCTCATCCGTGAGCCCACTAAACCTTGGCTTAGTTTGTATATAAGCGCATAATTAACCAGTAAGGCCTGCGCCTAAAAACTCCTTACCTGCCATCATTAATAAGGTTAGACCATGCCGCGGAAGTTTTTTAAACGCATTAGCCCAGATCCAAAAAAACTTAGCCAATACCAATCACTTGGTTGGTTAAATAATTTAATGCATGATACTAAACTGTGGGGATTTAAACGGACAAGTGTGGCTAAGGGCTGCGCTATAGGTGTTTTTTGCTGCATGATACCCATGCCACTACAAATGTTACTAGCAGCCGCCATTGCCCTTGTTTGGAGGGCTAACATTCCACTGTCGGTGGCGTTAGTTTGGATCAGCAATCCACTGACCATGGCACCTATGATATACGCCAACTACAAATTTGGTGCTTGGATATTACAAACACCAGCCTATCACTTAGACTTTGAATGGTCTAAAAGTTGGTTTTTTCAACAACTGCACACACTATGGAAGCCCCTATATACAGGCTCTTTTACTGGCGGCTTAATTTTGGCTGTTATTGTTTTTTTTGCCGTGCAATTGCTTTGGAGCTGGCAGGTTAAACGTAACTGGCTTAAGCGCAAACGTTAGGTTACCAGCTTTCCATCTTGTAACCTTAACTGGGAATCCAATTGACTGGCTAGTTCTAGGTCATGGGTAACCGCAATAAACGCAGTCCCTAGATCTAATTGCAGTTGTTTCAGTAAGCCCAAGATTTGTTGTGCATTATATCGGTCCAAATTACCCGTAGGTTCATCCATTAGCAAACACGCTGGTTCATTAATTAACGCACGGGCTATTGCAACACGTTGACGTTCACCGCCAGATAGCGCTCCAGGCCTATGGCTGGCACGGTCTCCTAAACCCACCCTTTGTAACATTGCCTCAGCTTTTTGTGCTGCTTTAGCAGGTTTATTACCTGCCATCATATGGGGCAACATCACATTTTCTAAGGCGCTAAATTCTGCTAATAAATGATGAAACTGAAATACAAAGCCTAGTCGTTGGTTACGCAACTTGGCCGCTTGATTGCCATTGAGATTAGATAAACATTCACCTGCAACGAAGACTTCACCAGCATCTGGCTGCTCTAAGCCTGCCAAAAGCTGCAACAAGGTACTTTTACCAGAACCCGAACTGCCAATAATAGCCATACTTTGGCCTAGGGCGAGCTGCAAATTCAAATTTTTCAGCACGTCTACCTGCCGCTCTCCATCCTTGAACGACTTCGCCAACCCAGACGCCTGCAGCACCCAATTACTCATAACGTAGCACCTCTGCCGGTTCTACTTTTGATGCTCGCCAGGCTGGGTAAAGTGTCGCCATGACACATAGGATAAAAGAGCCAATACTGATTATAAGAACGTCTTCTAACTTAACTTGAGAAGGAAAATAACTAATAAAATAAACATCTGCATTTAGAACTTTAAAACCAAATAGCTGTTCGGCCCAATCAACAATACGAGTGACATTAAGTGCCATGACAACACCTAGCAAAGTTCCCAGCAAAGTCCCTAAAAGACCGATAATGCTGCCTTGAACAATAAATATACCCATCACATCTCTTTGACTTGCCCCTAAGGTTCTCAGGATAGCGATATCAGCCTGCTTCTCAACCACAAGCATCACTAATGTAGAAACGATATTAAACGCCGCTACGGCAACCACAAGCATCAACAGCAGCCCCAGCATACGTCGCTCTAATTGAATAGCTTGAAATAAACTACCATGGGTCCGTGTCCAATCACTGGTCCAGTATTGTCCTGGCAATTGGGATGCCACTTGTTTCGCCTTCTCTGGCGCGGTAAATAAATCATCCAACTTCAAGCGCAAACCTTCTGCCCCGCCACCTAAGCGTTTTAGTTTACTGGCATCGGCGATGTGCATAATGGCCAGATTAGCATCCAATTCTGCACCCACTTTAAAAATCCCAACTAAGGTAAAACGTTTCAACCGAGGAATAATGCCAGCAACTGTGAGCGATGCTTCTGGCAAAAATAAAGTCACTTTATCACCTAATTGAGCACCCAGTTGACGTGCCAAAAGATCACCCATAAGAATATTAAATTCTCCGGCCTTGAGGTCTGAAACAGCTCCATAGGTCATGTGATTTGGCAATATAGACACTCTAGCTTCGGCCTCAGGTTCTATACCATGTAACAACACAGGTTGCACTCTGCCACGGTTATTGAACATACCTTGACCATGTACAAATGGAGCCACCCCAAGGACGCCCTCAACCTGCATTGCCAGTTCAGCAGGTTGTTTCCAGTTCATTATGGGTTCGGATGTTTGCACCGTTGCATGGGGCACCATACCCAAAATGCGTTTTCTCAGCTCTTGATCAAAGCCGTTCATCACTGAGAGCACTAGTATGAGTACCGTAACTCCCAGCACTAGTCCCAACATAGAGATCAGAGATATGAAGGAAATGAAGTGGTTCTGTCGCTGAGCTCGAATGTACCTTAGGCCAACAGTCAAAGCTATGGATTGAAACATAAGTTTCCTAATGGGCTAAAAACCCGTCAGAACAAGTAATGACAGGTTTAGTAAGTGTCGCTAGAGATTAACTTGTCGAGCTCTATTAAGTCCCAGTTGGGCGGCTACACGATATGCTTCCGCCATAGTGGGAAAGTTAAAGGTGTTATTTACAAAATACTCAATCGTATTTGCATCGCCTTTTTGGTTCATAATGGCTTGGCCGATATGAATGATTTCTGAGGCTCGGTCACCAAAACAATGAATACCCAAAATTTCGTAGGTTTCGCGGTTGAATAAAATTTTCAGCATACCTACCACTTCGCCACTGATTTGTGCACGAGCAAGGTCTTTAAAGAAGGCTTGGCCCACTTCATAAGGCACCTTTTCTGCAGTGAGCTGTTCTTCAGTTTTACCTAAGGAACTGATTTCTGGAATGGTATAAATACCTGTTGGGACATCATCTACAAACCGAAAGCCAGGCAGACCAAGTAAGTCTGTGGCTGCTGAGCGGCCCTGATCGTATGCGGCTGAAGCCAAACTTGGCCAACCTACTACATCGCCTGCTGCGTAGATGCCTTCTACATTGGTTTGATAACGTTGATCAATTTCCAATTGGCCGCGCTCATTAGTTTCTATTCCAAGGTGTTCTAAGCCAAGATTTTTGGTATTGCCAGACCGTCCATTGCAGAACAAAAGCATGTCTGCACGAATACGCTTGCCAGATTCCAGCTCCATAGAAACTGAAGTTTCGTCGGCTGTAACACTCTTATAGGTTTCATTATGACGTATACGCACACCATTGTTGCGTAAATGGTAGCTCAGCGAATCTGAAATTTCGACATCTAGGAATTCCAGCAGGTTGGCACGGTTATCAACCAATTCAACTCTGACGCCTAAGCCAGCAAAAATAGACGCATATTCAGAACCGATTACACCCGCACCATAAATAATCAATGTACGCGGTGTGTGCTCTAAGTTAAGTACCGTGTCGCTGGTATAAATACGCGGATGGGAAAAGTCTACATCTTCTGGTTCATAGGGGCTGGATCCAGTAGCAATAACGGCTTGATCAAAGCGTAAGTTTTCGTTGGTCTCATTGCCTAGTATTTCAATATTATTGCGCCCTAAAAAACGAGCAAAACCAAAAAATACGTCTACACGGTTACGGGCATAAAACTGTGTATGAAGCATCACTTGTTTAGCAATCACTTCACTGGCTGTTTTTAGTACCTGAGGAAAAGAGAAGTTTTTTGGCTCGCCAATAACACGGAACATGGGGTTAGTATTAAACTCAATGATCTGCTTAACAGCATGCCGTAACGCCTTAGAAGGAATAGTGCCTTTATGGGCACAGCCACCACCAACCTGATCACGCATTTCTACTACTGCCACCTTACGACCTAGTTTAGCAGCGTTAATCGCCGCAGCCTCACCCGCAGGTCCTGTACCAATAACTACTAGATCGTAATCATAATCTGCCATGTTCTTTTCTCTATACTACTAAATTTTTATTAGATGACTAAACAGTATTTAGTGCCTAACGGCCCACATCGTAACTAATGTCATCAACTTCATCGTGAGCAAGCTTATCTGCTCTAATGTTCTTTTGCTGTTCTGTTTCGCACACTTCTGGGTCGCCTTTACACACATCACAAGCCACATCCATACCTAGAGCCGCCATGCCACCGCAAGAGCCCGCTATAGGCTTACGACCCATCAATACACCAACAGCCATACCGACAACTATGAGGATTAAAACGATAAAAGATAACATCATGGTTTGCATTTAGTTCTCCAAATAATCTTTAAAGCCTGCGGTAGATCGCGCCACAAAGCCATTTGATTGTTTCATTATAAAGTAAGCCGGCACTTGATGCATCGTTGCCCACGCCACTCCTTCTTCGCCACCCATTACCATCAAGGCCGTAGCCAACGCATCTGCCCTAGCCGCACTGGCATCAATCACTGTGACGGAGGCTAAATTATGGGTAACAGGCCTTAATGTACTTGGGTCTAACGTATGGGCATAACGCACACCATCTTGCTCATAATAATTACGGTAGTTACCAGATGTTGCCACGGCCGTATTACTGACTTTAACCACCTGATAGATTTGTCGAGCATCAATAGAGGGTGTTTCTATGGCAATACGCCAAGGTGATCCATCCGGTTTGAGTCCATGGGCACGCAACTCTCCCCCCACCTCTACAAGGTAGTCACTCAGTTCATGCAATTCTAACCATCTGGCAACGGCGTCAACGCCATACCCTTTAGCAATGGCCGACAGGTCAATTGCACTGTCGGTGCGTTTTAACATAGCAGGTGGATTTTGTTGCACCTGTAAAAACTCATAACCAATGACTGACCTTAACGCGTCGAGCGAATCTTGGCTTGGAACGTGTTCAGGTATAGGGTCTGGACCAAAGCCCCAAAGATCTACCAACGGACCTACGGTGACATCAAAAGCACCGTTAGTTTGTTGACTTATTTCAAGGGACAAAGCCACTAAACTGGCCATTTCCGAAGGTACTTCATGCCATTGATTGGCACTCGCCCCATTAAAGCCACTCAAATCAGAGGCATCCATATATGTCGACATACTAGCTTCAACCCGTGCTAGCTCTTCTGCTACACCGCTAGCAATATCATCGCGGCTCAAGCCATCTTGATTCACCCATTTTACCGTATAACTGGTGCCCATGGACAAACCTGTAATGGCCTCAATTTTTGCTTCTTCAGACGCAGAACAGCCCGACAACATGGTGAGCATAAATGCACACCACATGGCCAGGCTGTTTTTTTGAAGCGACTTTTTCAAGGGTGTTGGTTATCCGCCAAAATCGTCCAACAGAATGTTTTCATCTTCAACACCTAAGTCCTTAAGCATTTGTACAACGGCAGCATTCATCATTGGAGGTCCACACATGTAGAACTCACAATCTTCTGGTGCGTCGTGATCTTTCAGGTAGTTTTCAAACAATACATTATGAATAAAACCTGTAAGGCCATCCCAATTGTCCTCTGGCTGAGGATCAGAGAGGGCTAAATGCCATTCGAAGTTATCATTTTCCGCTGCCAGTGCATCGTACTCTTCACCGTAGAACGCTTCACGCATACTACGTGCGCCATACCAGAAAGATATTTTACGAGTAGAGTTTAAACGTTTAAGCTGATCAAAAATGTGTGAACGCATTGGCGCCATACCAGCACCACCACCAATAAAGACCATTTCTGCATCGGTGTCTTTAGCAAAGAATTCGCCGAATGGGCCATAGACTTTCATCTTATCGCCGGGCTTCAAGTTAAACGTGTAAGAAGACATCTTGCCAGCAGGGATACCACTACTACCCGGAGGAGGAGAAGCGATACGAATGTTAAACTTAACCACACCCTGCTCTTCTGGGTAGTTCGCCATAGAGTATGCACGTACTGTCGTTTCATCCACTACAGACTTATGCTGCCACACGTCAAATTTATCCCAATCACCACGGTATTCTTCGTCAATGTCGAAGGTCTTGTAGTCGATGGAGTGTGGTGGGCATTCTAGCTGTACATAACCGCCTGCACGGAAATCTACACTTTCGCCTTCTGGCAAACGCAAAGTAAGCTCTTTGATGAAGGTAGCAACGTTAGGGTTAGAATCAACGGTACATTCCCATTGCTTCACACCAAATACGTCTTCTTCAACTTCAATTACCATGTCTTGCTTAACCGCAACCTGACAAGATAAACGCCAGCCATCTTTCGCTTCACGCATGGTGAAGTGACTTTCTTCAGTGGCCAACATAGAGCCACCACCATCTTTAATGACACAACGACACTGGGCACAAGTACCGCCACCACCACAGGCTGAGGCTAAAAATATGCCTTGGTCAGAAAGGGTTTGTAGCAACTTGCCGCCAGCTGCAACCGTAATAGATTTTTCTGGATCGTCGTTGATAGAAATGGTTACAGCACCAGAACTCACTAATTGGGCACGAGCAACTAAAATAACCGCTACCAAAAGGAGAACCACTGCGGTAAACATTAATACACCGAGGGTAATTTCATTATTCATACATCAATACCTTGTGTAGTGTGCTTTACAGCTGGATGCCAGAGAAAGACATAAAACCAAGTGACATCAAACCAACAGTCACAAAGGTAATGCCGAGTCCGCGTAGGCCTGCAGGTACATCTGAGTACTTTAGTTTTTCACGAATGCCCGCAAGAGTGGCAATGGCTAATGCCCAACCTACACCTGCACCCATACCGTAAACCACTGATTCACCAAAGTTGTAATCACGTTCTACCATGAACAGAGCAGCACCCATGATGGCGCAATTAACTGTGATCAAAGGTAAGAACACACCCAATGCGTTGTACAAGGCTGGCATGTACTTATCTAGCAACATTTCCATAATCTGTACGATGGCAGCAATAACGCCAATGTATGAGATTAAACCTAAAAAGCTTAGGTTTACTTCTGGCAAACCGGCCCATGCGAGGGCGCCGTCGGCTAGCAAGTAGGTATAAATTAAGTTGTTTACCGGCACAGTGATGGTGAGTACTGCAATTACCGCAATACCAAGGCCAATGGCTGTTTTAACTTTCTTAGAAATCGCCAAGAAAGTACACATGCCCAAGAAGAATGCCAAGGCCATGTTCTCTACGAACACGGCTTTAACAAATAGGCTTAGATAATCTTCAATCATTGTTTCAGATCCTATTTAGTGTGCGAAGCAAGTTTGTATTCAACTGGCTCAACCTGATCAATCTTCGAGTTACGAAGCAACCAAATGAAACCGCCGATCACAAAGAAGGCGCTTGGTGGTAGCAACATAAGGCCGTTGGAGTAGTACCAGCCGCCATTGGTTACCAAAGGTAGGATTTCAAAACCGAACAAACTGCCAGAGCCAGTCAATTCACGTACCGTAGCCACAAATAACAATACAATCGAGTAGCCTAAACCGTTACCAATACCATCAAAAAAAGACGGGATAGGTGGGTTTTGCATAGCGAATGCTTCTGCACGGCCCATAACAATACAGTTAGTGATGATCAAGCCCACAAATACCGACAACTGCTTACTTACTTCATAGGCGTATGCCTTAAGCACTTGATCTACCACAATAACCAAAGAAGCAATGATGATCATCTGTACAATGATACGAATGCTGCTAGGCACTTGGTTGCGGATCAGCGAAATAAAGAAGTTAGAAAATGCCGTAACCACGGTTAGTGCAATACACATAACAACGGTCACATTCAAACTACTAGTTACAGCTAGAGCAGAACATACACCCAAAATCTGCAAAGCAATCGGGTTGTTAGTAAAGATTGGTCCTAACAAAATTTCTCTTGTCTTAGACATGATTATGCCTCCCCTGCTTTAAGCTTGGCTAAGAAAGGTGCAAAACCGTTCTCGCCCAACCAAAATTTAACTAGGTTGGTTACACCGTTACTGGTTAAGGTAGCACCTGCTAAGCCGTCTATTTTATGTAGATCGCCTGCAGCAGCTTTGCCTTTAATTAGACCAATCGCCGGCACATAAGACCCATCTTCATAGATCTTCTTACCAGGCCACTGTGCTTTCCATTTAGGGTTGTCAACTTCGCCACCCAGTCCAGGAGTTTCGGCGTGCTCATAAAAACCTAATCCAGCAACAGTGTTAAAGTCGCTTTCTAGGGCGATAAAGCCATAGAGCGTAGACCATAAACCATAACCATGGATAGGCAGAATGATGCGATCAATACCTTGCTCGCCTTCAACCAAGTAAACAGTGCTGTATAAAGACTGCTTACGGATGCTAGCAATATCTTGCTCACGCGTTAAAGCTCGTGCTTGTGCAGGGTCTTTAGCGGCTTTGCGCATATTGTATTTGGTTACATCTTGGTCAGTACTAAACTCACCTGTACGCATATCAACTAGCTTAGGTGTAATGGTTGCAAAAGCTGCTTCCAAATCACCATCAACCACTTCAATGCCGGCAGCAGCCAAGATGTTCATTTTCTTTTCGTTAATGGCATTGGCTTGCTGCTTGTCGCGTAACATAACGGCCGCAGTCGATACAATTACAGAACAAACTACACAAAGAACCAAGGCCACCATCACTGTACGTGATACGGAATCTTTTGGATTAGACATTACGTGCCACCCTCCGCTTAATGTTTGCTTCGGTGACATAATAGTCAATCAAAGGCGCGAACAAGTTGGCAAACAAAATCGCCAACATCATACCTTCTGGGAAGGCTGGATTAAGTACACGAATCAATACCACCATGATGCCGATCAAAGCACCAAAGTACCACTTACCAGTGTTGGTCATAGACGCAGACACAGGGTCGGTAGCCATAAAGATCATACCAAAAGCAAAACCACCCAATACTAAGTGCCAGTAGAATGGCAAAGCAAATAGTGGGTTGGTGTCAGAACCGATTAGGTTAAGCAATAAGCTCATGGCTATCATGCCCATCATTACACCAGCAACAATGCGCCACGCAGCGATACGGGTCCAAAGCAATACCGCCCCTCCAGCAAAGATAGCTAAGGTAGATACTTCACCAACAGAACCTTGAATGTTACCAATAAAGGCATCTGCCCAAGTAATACCTGCATCAGCTAAAGCTGCAACACCACCGGTGTTGGCTAGGCCTAATGCAGTTGCACCAGAAAAGCCATCAACAGCAGTCCATACCGCATCGCCAGACATTTGTGCAGGGTATGCAAAGAACAAGAACGCACGGCCAGTAAGGGCTGGGTTCAAAAAGTTCATGCCGGTACCGCCAAACACTTCCTTACCTACAACGATACCAAAGGTAATACCTAAAGCGGCTTGCCATAAAGGGATATCTGGTGGAAGAATCAAAGCGAATAATACAGAAGTAACAAAAAAACCTTCGTTCACTTCATGGCCGCGTACGGCGGCAAATAATACTTCCCAGAAACCACCTACAACAAACACCACCAAATACACAGGCAGCCAGTAAGCGGCACCAAGAATGATATTGTCCCATAGACTTGCCGAGTCGAAACCAGCAATAGCGGCAACAAAACCACCACGCCAACCTTCAGTTTGAGCAACTCCCATGGCTTCCATAGCAGTATTAGCTTGAAAACCCAAGTTGTACATACCAAAGAATATAGCTGGGAAAGTACACAGCCAAACTGTAATCATCATACGTTTAAGGTCAATGCCGTCACGTACGTGGGCGCCAGTTTTAGTAACGTACCCTGGGGTGTAAAAAATGGTGTCTGCTGCTTCATATAAAGCAAAAAACTTTTCGAACCTGCCACCTTTATGGAAGTGGGGCTCCATAGAATCTAAAATGCTACGTAAATTCATGTTTAGCACTCCTTCTCAATACGAGTTAACACGTCACGCAATATAGCGCCGTACTCGTATTTGCCAGCACAGGCATATGTCATCAGAGCTAGGTCAGCTTCTTCAAGCTCTAAACAACCTAATTCTTGTGCATTAACGATATCACCCACTACCAAACTACGGAGTAACTGAGTGGGTAGAATGTCCAAAGGCATCAAACTTTCAAATGAACCAACAGGTACCATGGCACGTTGCGAGCCGTTGGTAGACGTATTAAGTCCAACCTTTTTAGTACGATTGAAAGCCGATAAGAAAATATTTAGCACAGAGTGCTTTTGACTACCAGCACCCATCCAACCCATAAATTCACGCTTTCTGCCTTCTTCAAGCACGGTGATTTGGTTGTTATAACGACCTAAGAAAGCCGTTGCGCCAGAAGCAATATTGCCACCTAGTACAGAACCAGAGATAACTCGATTCTCAAATTCACCCTGTTCAGTTTCGCCAGCCAACAACTGAGTTGTAGAAGCGCCTAAACGAGTGCGTAATAATCGAGGCTTAGTCACCATTGGACCAGCCAACGCAACAACCCGCTCAGTAGGCAATTTACCGGTAGCGAATAGTTGAGCAAAAGCGATCACGTCTTGGTAACCCACCGTCCAAACTGTTTTAGTGGCACTCACGGGATCCAACATGTGGATATGTGTAGAGGCAAGACCCGCAGGGTGCACACCTTCAAAACGCTCAATTTGAGTACCAGCAACCTCTGGCACTTGCGTGTCTGCTCCAGCACAAACAAATACCTTACCGTCAGTTAGCTTGGTTAGTAGTTGTAAACCTTGTGCAAAAACGTCCTGCTGGGCGGCAATAATAGGCGCAGGATCTGCGGCTAGGGGATGTGTATCGATGGCTGTAACAAAGATAGAGCGAGGCTTGCTATCAATAGCCGGTATCTTGCTGAATGGACGTGTGCGCAAAGCAGACCACAAGCCAGAAGCCTGTAGATTTTCTGCCACTTGTTCAGCTGTTAGGCTAGCCATGTCGCTGGCAGCACAGGTTGCAAATTCAACAGCACCATCACCGTCGATGTCAATCACAACAGATTGCAGCACACGCTGTGCGCCACGATTAATTGCACTTACCACACCAGCGGCAGGCGCTGTGAAGTGAACACCCGTAGTTTTCTTATCAGAAAACAATACTTGGCCGAGTTTTACTCGATCACCTACTCTAACTGCCATAGTAGGCTTCATGCCCACGTAGTCAGCACCGATCACAGCCACTTGGCTTACCGCTGCAGCATCTTCGATGCTTTGCTGCGGTGCGCCAGACAATGGCAGATCCAGACCGCGTCTGATCTTGATCATAAGTCGTACCCAATTGAGAGTTATTGGTTGGCCTTAGTGATTACCGCAAAGCCGACGCCTCGCGTAACTAAAACCCATAAAAAAAGCCGGGCTATTATACGAAAATTTCCACATTTTTTCCAGCTTTATAACTAAAAAGGCCACCCTAAGGTAGCCTTTTTCAAATTGTGTCACTTCACTTGCAATAATCCAGCCTAAACCGCCATTGCAAGACCCGGGGGAAAACTGGAACCTAGCCTTCGATTGGGAACGCCGGCAATGCTGTACTAGTGACATGTTGCAGCATACGAATCACCTGACAAGAATAGCCAAATTCATTGTCGTACCATACATAAATCACACAGCTCTTCTTACCCGTAGCGATCGTGGCTAAGCCATCCACAACACCCGCTGCACGAGAGCCCACAAAATCACTCGATACAGCTTCAGGAGAATCTGTGTAGTCGATTTGCTTTTGTAGATCAGAATGCAAGGCCATGTGACGCAAATAGTCATTTAACTCTTCACGCTCAACCTCAGTTTCGAGATTAAGATTAAGAATAGCCATAGACACGTTAGGTGTAGGCACGCGAATGGAATTACCAGTCAACTTGCCTTCTAACTCTGGTAGAGCCTTAGACACTGCCTTAGCAGCACCGGTTTCAGTAAGCACCATGTTCAAACCAGCGGCACGGCCACGACGATCACCCTTATGGTAGTTGTCGATCAAGTTCTGGTCATTAGTGTAAGCATGGACCGTTTCTACGTGACCATTCTCTACACCGTACTTGTCATTCAATGCCTTTAATATAGGTGTAATGGCATTAGTGGTACAAGAAGCCGCAGACAATATAGTATCAGTGTCTTCAATATCTTTTTGGTTAACACCCATAACGATGTTCTTAATGCCCTTTCCTGGCGCAGTCAGCATCACCTTAGAAACGCCATTAGCACGCAAATGCAAAGACAAACCATCTTCGTCACGCCACTTGCCAGTGTTATCAATTACAACAGCATTACTAATGCCGTAATCGGTGTAATCAATTGTATCAGGCGAGCTGGCGTAAATGACCTTAATCACGTTACCGTTAGCGATCAAAGCATTTTGCTCTTCATCTACAGTAATTGTGCCTTGAAAAGTGCCATGAACTGAATCTCGGCGCAGCAAGCTAGCGCGCTTAGCAAGGTCGTTATCTCCACCTTTACGCACAACAATGGCACGTAAACGCAAACTTTGACCACCGCCAGTTTTTTCAATCAACAAACGGGCTAACAAGCGACCAATACGACCAAAACCGTAAAGCACAACATCTGCCTGTGTTTTAGCACTGTCTTTATTTACCGCACCAATTAAGGCAGCAGCAACATAGCTCTGTAAAGTTTGTCCTGCACCGTCGTCACGAAAGCCTTTAGCTAACTTACCAATGTCTACATGAACATTAGATAATTCCAAGCCCTGCAATATCTCAATCACTGGGAAAGTTTCATGTACAGATAATTTGGTGTGCTCCAACATGCGAACTGCACGGTGGGATTTAAGAATACTAATGACAGAACGATTGACAACGGAGCGGCCAAATACAGAAACCTCTACATTATTTTCGCGATAGATCTTACCAATCAAGGGGATCATGGCTTCGGCTAACGCTTCACGTTCTTTCCAGTCTGAAAACACTTGTTCTTGGCTCACAATGAGTCCCTTTGTTCACCGTAAAAAAACGGCTTGGTTGCGGTTCAGGTGTTTAACCTTTTAGTTACCCATCATTGGGAGCACGTATTATCGTGGAAATAGTCAAATTTGGCAAACTTAGTTTGACCTATAGTCAACATAATTTATGCGAATTTTAAAACCTCTGCTGCAACAACTAAAGCGCTGCAAATGGTGCAACTATGGCCATATACATCTACAATAACTCGCTTTGAATCATCTAACCACACGCAGCCACCCAGCAGCTACAAAGGAAACCTATTACTCGTGTTATTGGAAACCTCGCTTTTACCCTCTAAATCCGGTCAAAAGTCCAATTGGGGCCAAACCCATGGCGCTGCTTCTGCCTTAGCCATATCTGAGGCTGCGCAAACCCATCAAGGCCCCGTACTAGCACTGGTAAAAGATACCGATGCGGCACTTAAATTGAGTGCAGAGCTTAGGTTCTTTCTAACGGGTACAGGGCTTGATTGCCTAATGCTACCAGATTGGGAAATACTTCCCTACGACAGTTTCTCTGCCCACCCAGACATTATTTCAGAACGCATTAGCACACTCAACCAAATCACTCACCTAACCAAAGGTGTAGTCATTGTACCCGTGGCTACCCTGTTGCATCGCCTACCTCCAATGAATTACTTGGCAGGCAACAGCTTCACATTAACAACTGGGCAAGAGCTACCACAAACTCAATTCCGACAACGTTTAGATCAAGCAGGTTACCTACTCACAGAAACCGTATCCCAGGCGGGTGAATATGCCTTAAGGGGTGGTCTAATTGACCTCTACCCCATGGGTAGCCACGCACCGTTGAGAATCGAATTATTTGATGATGAGATTGAAAGCCTGCGTTATTTCGATGCTGATAGCCAACGCACTACGGCCCTAATTACTGACTTTAACTTACTGCCTGCTCGTGAGTTCCCATTAACCGATGTAGCGATTAGCCATTTTAGACAAAATTTTACCAGCCAATTTGATTTAGATCCCAAA
>Ga0308012_10000698_pt1 | contig 19399 bp, 18 predicted proteins | sample Neamet179_FD_203133 | JGI IMG/M metagenome (GOLD analysis project Ga0308012, IMG submission 203133) | Marine microbial communities from water near the shore, Antarctic Ocean - #179 | ecosystem: Environmental > Aquatic > Marine > Unclassified | place: Southern Ocean | collected 2014-07-25 | reverse complement strand
TTATATCGATTGGATTGAAGGTGAAGTTCCTCTTGCGCCACTACCTAATTGGCACTACCTGCACATAAGCCAAGACGTGGTTCCGGCGCTCCTGCAAATGGGAGTTACCGATGATCAGATAGATGAAATGCTGATACGGACTCCTCACCGGTTTTTGGATTCGGTGAACCAAGGCGGTTACTAGATTCTGTCAGATCATCAAGTTTCTCTCAAGGTCCAAAAGTTGTTATTTGCTATTAGTTGTAAGATCCGCTTCCCAACAAATGCTAACGGCGATAGTCCCTTGCGTTAAGAGGCAATACTTTCACTTTGAGTGTTTTACGGTGTTCGATATGGAACTCGGAAATAGTCCAAGCTCGATTAGCTGAATTCTCATGGCAACGCTACATCTCGCTTCTTCGCTAAGCGCGCTGCCCACTATTTCTTCTAACGCTCCAGTAGTAAACTTGCGGCAGTCATCGAAGCTCTGGGCAAAGATGTCATTGGGCACTTAGTATCTTACTATGCGAGCAATTCTTGAGGGAATCAAAGTTCTTGACTTTACCCGAGTCCTTTCCGGCCCAACTGCCACTCGATACCTGTTGGAGATGGGAGCTGAAGTCGTCAAAGTTGAAGCGCCTACTAGCGGTGATTTAACAAGAAATTCAGTAACTCAAAAAAATGGTAGAAGCGGATATTTCGTAACCCACAACCGGGGCAAAAGATCGATATGTGTGAACTTAAAAGATGAGCGCGGTGTCGAGCTAATTCGATCTATCACGGATGACTTTGATGTGATTGTCGAAAATTTCACTCCAGGGACAATGGACCGCCTCGGACTCGGTTGGGAAGAACTCTCATCGACAAACCCAAAGCTAATAATGTGTTCTATCTCAGGGTTTGGACAGACAGGTCCCCTCTCTGAGCTTCCGGGCTACGACGGCACCGCTCAAGCATACGCAGGGGTTGGTTCCTTAAACGGAGAATTGGGAGGCGCTCCCGTGCCGATCGGAGTTCCTGTTGGAGATGTTCTGACCGGCACAAACGCAACTGCGGGGATACTTGGAGCTCTCTTCATGAGAGAAAAAACACAACGTGGCCAAAAAATTGAAACTTCAGTACTGGAATCTTATTTACAGGCTCATGACACTGCGCTGCAGACTTGGTCAGTTACTGAAGGTGAAACAATCCAAACACGAAATGGCAGGTTTCACGCTCTAGTTTGCCCGTACGGCATTTTCGCAACTGAAAACGGCTACGTGTTTATTGCAGCTGCGGCTGACAACCATTGGAATGACCTGTGCAGTGCTATGGATAGAGCTGATTTGTTGGACCCCCAGCACCGGTGGCAAGATCGTTTCACACGAGAGGCCGAGCGTGATTTAGTTAACCCTCTAGTGGAATTATGGTCGTCTAACCTTTCAAGAGATGAAGCCTTGGAGCGGCTCCAAAAACATAGAGTTCCGAGTGGTCCTATTTTGAGCATCGATGAAGTAGGCAATCTTCCTGAGCTACGAGCATCTGGGGCAATCGAAGTAGTCTCTGACCCCGTCTTAGGCACCATTGTCGTGCCTGCATTTCCAATTCATTTTTCAGGAGCGGAAACTGGACATAGTTTTGAGGCTGCTTTCCTTGGTGAGCACAACGAAGAGATTCTCAGCAACTTTATTAGAGAACCAGATTCTTTAGCTTCGCTAACTGATAGTGGAGTACTTTTCGAAGAGCCCATTTCCACTAGGCCTTCTCGTCAAGGAGTAAGTAGCTTCGCGGCAAACGGAAAAGATGATTAAGAACAAACAGGTTGTGGTTAAGTACTATTTTCGCAACTCATATTATGGCTAGCTAGATGGTTCTTGGCGGGGTGAGTGGGGTTGCCTCTCATAAACAACTAAATCAAACCAATTAGCAAACTAGTTGTCTTCTAATCAGGGTCTATCTACAGAAACAGTGACCATTTCCGATGGAGCAACAACTTCCAGGGCCTCAAAATCATCTGAGCAACCCGTTTCGTTGTGGACCATACCTGGGGGAATGGCCATCGCTCCGCCTTCCGAAAGCCTTTCAGATCGACCATCTTCAAACTCAAGATCGACCCATCCTTTGAGAACGTACACGAATTGGAGATCGCACTCGTGGTAGTGCCACCCTGTTGATTCCATAACGTCTGTTGAGCGCATAACCTGCGCCCTATATTTACCCTCGGTGAGATCACCGAGTCCTGTATCTCTATATTCGAAGAAAGACCTTCGTCCTGTCTTTCCAAATGTAGCGTCTGCCAATTGTTGACATAACAATTCGTTCACTAGGTTAGTTTCCATCTGTGTCACCTTTTCAATAGTTCGCTGTAAGAGCAAGGTGGTTAAACATGAACCTTCGCTTGCCATTCTTCCAATAGATTAGTGTCCCCAAACGTTTCTAATTCTGAGAAATTCTTTCTACCCCACACCCACAGTAACAGATCGCTAGCACCACCCCTTAACGCTACATCGCCTTTTGCATGCGATCGATCTACCTCTATGCCTTCAGAAGTTCGAGTTATTAGCCACTCGCCCGGGCCATCTGTGCAATGGAAATGAACGGTTCCAACGCCAGCAAAAGATGTAGGGATTCGCTGCGGGATAAAGAAATCAAGGAATTCATCTATTCCTTCGATAGCCAAGTCAACATCTATTTCACTCTCAGAAGTAGTAACTGATTGAGCATCCCAACGATGAATCGCTGCTTCTAGACACATTCGCCGCATCCAGTAGCTAGCTGTAGGATCCGTCAAGTTTGAGGACCATACATGTTGGTCTGGCTTCAGAGAATAAATAACTTTTTGGAGATTTTGCGCCTCAAGTGAATGCCACTCAGCCAGATTTTCTGTAGTTGGACGGTTCTCTTGGGCCATACCCCATGTCGCTACCCCATGGTTTGAGTCAATTGAGCTGCCTTGGGCCACCGATCTGCTGACAAACGCCCAAATTCCACCTACGTGGATGGTTAATTCTCTCAACGTCCAAGCTGCCACGGCTGGGACCGAGCCATCAAGATTACCCTTGGCTAACTCAGTGATAAGAGCCGTATTTTTTTGAAACAACTTTTCGTATTCAGCGGATTTCACTGAAGCTCCTTCACCATCGCGGGCTGGCCTGTCATCATCTTCACACATTATTACTTTTTGGCCTGAGCATCTTAATAATTCGCTCTGAGAGATTTTATGTCTGGCCTCACAACACACTTTAATTTTTAAATTAATGAAGCTTCACAGATAGCTATTACCAAGGCGGTAGCAATGGGTACTGCCTCGGCAGAATTGATAGAAGCGACTCTCTAACTCTGTTCGCTCCTGATGTTTGAACAACTTTATATCCAGATTGCTCTCAATTATTTGCCTTATATCGCTATCACCGTCGAGCGGCATTAGCCTTCGAAAGGTCAGTCAGACTCAGCGAGGTGCAACTATATGGGTAATTCTAAGACAACCGAACGCTCGGCTGCGTCAGCTACCAATCTGCCAGAACATTTCGATGTCCTTATCGTCGGAGCTGGAATATCTGGAATCGGGGGTGCCTATCACCTGCAGGACCAATGCCCTGACAAATCTTTTGCTGTTCTAGAAGCACAAGATAGTTTCGGCGGAACTTGGCGCACCCACAAATATCCTGGTATTCGGTCAGACAGCGATCTCTACACTTTTGGATATCGCTTTAAACCATGGACCAGCGCACCGATAGCTACAGCAGCTGAGATTACAAAATATATGGGCGAGGTCATTGAGGAAAACAAACTTGCTTCCCACATTCGTTATGGGCACGTAATTTCATCGGCTTCTTGGTCTACAGAAGAAAAGATGTGGCATCTTGCTGTCACGGTTAACGACACCAATGAACAACTCAACTTTTCATGCAATTTTTTGTGGATGTGCCAAGGGTATTATCGGCACTCTGAAGGGTATACGCCTTCCTGGCCGGGAGTAGAAGACTTCCAAGGGGACATTATCCACCCTCAGACATGGCCTGAGAACTTTGATTACAGCGGGAAAAAAGTTGTCGTGATCGGATCCGGCGCCACAGCAGCAACACTGATTCCTGCAATGGCTGAGGAATGCAGCCACATCACCATGCTCCAAAGATCACCGACGTATTTCGCCACTGGAAGAAATGCAATTGAAGTCGCTGACATGCTCCGAGAGCTAGAGATTCCTGAGGAATGGGTGCATGAAATAGTCAGGAAAAAAATACTTCTTGAACAAGAAAAAATTGCCCAAATGTCTCGAGAGCACCCCGAGCTCGTTAAAGCTGAACTTTTCAAAGGGATCAAACAATTCCTACCAGATGATTACGACATTGATCAACACTTCACTCCTAGCTATCGACCTTGGCATCAACGCATTGCTTTCGTTCCTGATGGTGATCTTTTTAAGAGAATCGCTGACGGTACTGCTTCAGTCGTAACCGATGAGATTCAGACATTCCAATCAAACGGCATTTTGCTTAAGTCAGGTGACGTCTTAGAAGCAGACGTAATAATTACAGCCACCGGCTTTAATCTTAACGTTCTCGGTGATATCGATTTCGATATTGACTCAGAGCCACTGAATTTTTCGGAATCGATTACTTACCGTGGGGCAATGTTTACCGGCATTCCAAACATGGCCTGGGTCTTTGGATACTTTCGCGCCAGTTGGACTCTCAGAGCAGATTTAATTGGCGACTTTGTATGTCGTTTACTCAACCATATGGACGAAGCCGGCTCAAGTGTGGCCGTCCCTGAGTTGCGAGAAGAGGATAAGAGCATGAAGCTACTTCCTTGGGTCGACCCTGAAGATTTCAATCCAGGCTATTTACAACGCTCTGTTCACCTCTTACCAAAGCAAGGTGACACAGATCCGTGGCGCCATGCTCAAGATTATTGGACAGAAAAAGACCTGCTCCCAATTGCTGATCTAGATGATGGAGCCTTAAGGTTTAGGTAAGAGGTTAATAGATACGCAAGCGGTGAGCATACGCTGACCTTTACCAAAGACAGCTGCATTCGACGGTAGCTTCAAGAGCTTTCCAGCGAAACGGAGTTGGCTCAGAAGTTGCACTGCATCCCGTGCACCGCAGAACAAAATTCCCATCAACTTTACTCATCGTTACTGGCTGCTCCCCAGTTGAAAGGCGAGCAGCTTTTTTGGGTGAGACTTTTTCTCTGGCGATCTGTGGAAGTTGTAGTACTTCGAAATCTAGGTATAAATCGTCTGATACATCTGACTTCACCGGATCATTTTCCCATATTTCTCTATGGTCTTCTGTCTCTTCGCTCCACCCGAGAAAGCTTAGCCATGCATATTTATCAATCGGATCAAGATTTTTGGGCAGTTCTGTTACTGAGTTCATTGGCCCTATTCGCACGGGTGCGATTGGCTTATCTGGTCCGGAATAGTTCAGAAATGAACCGAGATCATCATGTTGACCAACTCCAAAGAGCTGCGAAGACTCGCTGATGGCCTGGATTTCTTCCATAAATCCATCGCGTTCTGACGCAGTGGGATCTTCGAGTGTATCGCTAGCGAACAACACAACGAAACGAGCGCCTACACCCGGCTGCTTCAGTCGAAGAATCCTTCCCATTCTCTGAATCATCTGTCGACGTGTTCGGCTTGCGTTAACCACAATTCCGAGGTTCGCATCGGGAACGTCTATTCCTTCATCGAGAACTCTCGGCGCAGCAACAGCGTCTAATTTACCATGCCGTAGATCCGTAAGTATCGTCTCTCGCTCTGAACGTGCGGTGTCACCTGTGATGATCTCAATACTCAACAACGGATCGAGCCTATTTATCGCATGGTTAGCAGCTTTTACCGTTTGAGTGAATATTAGCGTTCCTGAAGCATCCACAATTATGGGAGCGAATTTCGAAAGAACCTCATATTTGGAGCGGCTAGTCGCCACAATTTCTCTTCGTTTCGAAAAAGCTTCGAGATAAGTTTTAGCAGCTTTCCCGTTTGGACCTGCATCGTGTTCGGAAAGATAACTCACAGCGGCCAAAAAGGCACTAAATGGGTCTTGTGGCATGTCTGGAATATCTCGAAGGATCTGTCTAGCAGCTACTAAGGACGCCTCGGTTAGGTCGTACTCAGTTCGCTCTTCGCTTGCGAGCGGCACTGCCACAAACGCTACCCGCGGCTGTGCGCAGACACCATCAGCTATCGCTTGACCAAAGTCGTATCTATAACAAACACCCCCGAAGTATGGAACGAGGGTTTTTTCGACCGCATCATCGGAACGTTCAAGGGTTGCAGTGAGACCTAACCGTTCTTGATACTCGTGTATCAATGATTTCCGAAGAGTGGCACCGCCAAAGCCATGACATTCGTCAGCGATTATGAGACCGTCACGATCACCTGGGGGAAGAGGTTTTTTGGCACTAGCTGAATGCCTCGTAGTAACCAGCACGTCACAATCATCAGCTCGATCACTAAAACTGTCACCCAACCGACCTATCACACAGTCAGGAAGAGCTCGTTTAAGGCTCGCAGACCATTGTTCCATCAGCACTCGACTTGGAACGACTACGAGCACAAACAACCCACGACGGTGTGCGTCAGCTGCTGCCTGGATCGCTACGTTAGTTTTTCCTGCCCCTGTTACCGCTTCAATAATCCCACGGCGACCGCATCGCAACCAACTAGCCAAAGCTTGTAGCTGCCAGCGGTAAAGAAAATGTTGTGACTTGTTCATAGGCCTATCTGAATGGAATAGAGCAAGGCAAAGTCGCCATCACCTTGCTACGGACACCGCTGTCTTAGCCAGCGCATGCGAAATAGCGGACACGACAGGATACGCCGATAGAAACCAATTCCCTTCATCTTCTGTCATTGTCTTTTTAAGATTCTTGAAAATTCAATGACTGAATGCCGATCTGTTCGTCTCCAGCTTCGAATTAGGGTTAGCATTTCTTAATGGCGAACTCACTCGATAACCAGGTAGCGATCATTACTGGCGCAGCATCCGGTATAGGCCGATGCACTGCTGAACTCTTCTCGAAGCAAGGCGCATTGGTCATAGTTGTTGATAAAGATATCGATCAAGGAGAACAGACTGAACGGCTAATTCTTGAATCCGGAGGCCGCGCAAAATTTTTTGAGGCTGACGTGACCGACAACGAAGCTGCTTGGAGAATTGCGAATCAAGTTGAGAACGCCTTCGGGTCAGTAGATATTTTAGTCACTGCGGCTGCTACTTCTGTAGGTAAGACAATTCCTGACACCACCCCTGATGAATGGGACGAAGTATTCGCTGTCAATGTGAAAGGTACATATCTCTGGATGAGAGCTTGCCTAGATCAAATGGTTAAGAAGAAAAGTGGTTCAATCGTAGCTTTATCCTCTCAACTAGCCACTTCGGGAGGGCTTGGGAATGCAGCTTATATCGCTACTAAAGGAGCAATAGTCAGTTTGTGCAGAACCGCTGCGAATGACCATGCGTCCGACGGAGTTCGGATCAATTCTGTTCTTCCGGGCGCTACAGAAACACCGTTGCTCAAAAGATCATTCGGGCGCTTCGAAAACCCAGCGCCCTATATTGAACGTTCTTTGAGCAGGCACCCAATGGGGCGTTTCGGCCAGCCCGAGGAAGTCGCCAAAGCCATTCTTTTCTTAGCATCATCTGACTCAAGTTTCACCACAGGAACTGAGCTGCGCGTAGACGGTGGCTGGATCAGTGGCTAAATCAAGGAAATAATCAGTGGCCCTCGAAAGCCGAACAAATCGAACTTCACTAATATCAAGTCCCAATATCTTTTGACGGATTTCTACATTCCAAGCGCTCTAACCTAATCAGATTTAAGCGCTCCAACCATTAGCGAGCTCAACATGACTGATCTCTTATTTCTCCAAGACGCTTACTTAAAAAAAACTACTTCTACCGTGACCGCAGTTAATGGCGATCTAATGATGCTGGATAGAACCCTTTTTTATCCAACCGGTGGTGGTCAACCCCATGATCTTGGAACGATTGTTTCGAGTGAGGCTACATATAACGTTCTTGATGTATTCAAGAACGAAGGCGCTGTTTGGCACAAAGTTGATCGCACTGACATGGAAGAAGGGCAAACAGTCGTATCTGAACTCGATTGGGAACGACGCCATCGCCTTATGCGAACTCACACTGCTCTACACATCTTATGTGGCGTTATCTGGAATGAATATGGCGTTTTCGTGACTGGCGGCAACATGGAACCGCTTCGAGCTCGCATGGACTTTGCCTTCGATCCTTTACCCAACAATTTTGCTGAACATATAACCGACATCGTTAATACCGAGATTAAAGCTTCGCGACCCATCGAGATTAGTTACCTTGATAGGCCAGAGGCACTAGCCGACCATCACTTATTACGCACAAAAGTCAATTTGATACCTGACTCAGTCACTACTATTCGTGTCGTTGACATCGTTGGCCTCGACAAACAAGCAGATGGCGGAACACACGTTGCCAACACTTCAGACGTTGGCCGTTTCGAGATAACTAAAACGGAATCCAAAGGCAAGGGAAACAAAAGAGTACGAATTGTTCTTCACAACTAAACATTCAGAATTCAAATATGGTTAGAGCGACACCAAAGACACGGTCCGATTCTCTCCCGTTGTCTCCAAAGTATTCATATAGACAAGGTGTCATCCTCAGAAACCCATTCTGTTGCATGCCAATAGAATCAGAGTAATAACATTCAGAAACTGGCAGTTACTCTAGTTACGACTACCTTGAGTAAGTGAACAAAGTGGGAAACAGCACCAACAAGAGATTCCCTGCGTTTACTTCAACAAATTTTTGCTGGCTATTCGCCAATAGTGTATTCACCACCGGTTCCAGATGGGCGCAAATATTAGGTCGCGGTTGGCTGGTACACAATCTGAGCGGCGGGTCTACCACAGCAGTCGGATGGGTTACATTTGCTAGTTTTTTCCCTTTCGTCATCGTAGGCCCAATCGCCGGAGCGTTAGCTGACCGTTTTGATCGCCGCAAAATTCTAATATGTGGTGGTATTTTCGGCGTCCTAGGAGCATCCGTTCTCGCAGTGGCGACAGCGGCGAACGTAATACAAGTTTGGCAGGTTGGCGTACTGGCTTTCGCTACAGGTTGTGCTCAAGCGATTGCAGTCCCGACTCGTCAAGCTTTAATTGCGAATGTTGTTCCGACGGCCCACCTAACCAACGCAATTGCGATCTCTGCCACCTCACAACAGGGTTCTCGTCTGCTCGGCCCACTATTTGGCGCCGTGTTTTTAGAGACTCTTGGCGCTGGTGCAGTTTTTGCAGTAGCAGCGATCTTATTAGCACTTGGGGTCTATGCAGCTACTCGGCTTCAGACTGCTAGCGATTCTTCTGAAGCCGACTCTCTCAATTCACCGCCATCTGATAAGGGCTCTATAAATGCTTTCATTAAGGGAACTGCCAAAGTAGGTGAGGACCTTGCTAGCGCTCTTCGGTATGTAAAAAATGATCGTCGAATACTCGTAGTAATAGCGTTAGTTGGAGCTCACTGCAGTTTCACCATGGCATTTGACTCAATGATGCCATTATTATCTGACCAGATTCGCGGTTCTTCTTCTCTGTACAGTTCAGTTCTTATTGGTTTGGGCGCCGGCGCAGTCGCAGGCACACTTAACGTGTCTCAGATACGAACAGACAGAGCTAGATCAATTGCTTTTATTTTTGCTGGCGTCGGATCTGGTTTAGCGATGGTTTGTCTCGGAGTCTCGAACGGCGTTGTGCCTATTTTCCTGGCTTCAATTCTCGCAGGCTGGACTCAGGGCTCCTACATGGCCTTATCTGCGACTCTTGTGCAACAGGTTGTAGATGACCGGTTCAGAGGGCGTGTGATGTCCTTCTACATTATGATCGCTGCCGGACATATGGCACTCATCAACCTAGCATTCGGCCAACTCGCCGAATTCATTTCAGTTCGAGCTTTGCTTATAGTACCTGGGCTTATTTGGATAGGGATCTTCTTGATGTCTAGCATTTTCTCGAGAGAAGCACGCCATGTAATCAGACGTGGCACTTTTTCAAGTCGTTAAGTAGTCCAAGGAAACTTTCTCGGGGCTGGGTAAATGCATAGGACTCTTCTCGAGTCGCAAATTGACTGATCCATCCAAAATAGCTTTCAGGTAATAACGAATAGATGAAAGCTTTTGCTTTGATATCCATAATTGCTTATACGCACTCACCGGGACTTTCGTCAATAGGCAGCTAGCCGCAAGTACTCACGCCCCAAGTCTCTTATCTTGAACACCGCAGACACATCTATTCTGAATTGCCACATTGCAGGTTTACATCGTCGGTAACGCAAAATCTGCGTATTTCTTAAAAGCGGTTTTTACCAATTCCCGCTTCTAAAGATACTAAGTTTTGCCAACTAGATAAGCGCAGTTTTGCAAACTTATCTCGACAGATTTGCCATTCTGAAGAATACTCGCCGATAGTTGCTCCCCTTTGTCAAACTCGAGCTTTGCGCTTCACAACGTCCATGGATACTCAGCAAAAGCGCTATAGGAGGTGTCAGCATTTACTAAACGGCTACGGACTTCAGATTTCTTTGCAGCATCAGACGCTGTTAACGCCATAGCAACGCCGCCTTGCATAAGTGTTTCATCAGCAGCGGTCGTTACACAGTATTGGGCAAATTCTGGTTGGTGGTTAACGGCCGGAAAACAATCCAAACCGAGCATCGGGTGAATAGTTGGGATTAGCAAGCTGATATTGGCCATATCAGTAGAGCCAGCGGCAACATTGCTCGGCTTGCCCGCCTTTCGACCGATCATGCTCGCATTTTTTCGATACAGATCAGCCAGTTCATAATCATGCATAAACTCTGAATAAGGAGGGCCTAGAGATTCTATCTGTAGCTCAGACCCCGTAGCCAAGGCTCCCGCTTCAAAACAATTATTCACTCTTGGCTGAAGCTCCTTCAAAGCTTCCAAAGTCGGCGCTCGCATAAAGTATCTAGCCGTAGCGTTTCCCGGGACAATATTGGCGGCTTCACCGCCATTTGTCACTATTCCATGAATCTGATCCCCTGGTTCCAGATGTTGCCGTAGCAAACCTAAGGCTACTTGTGAAACAGTGATTCCATCAGCCGCATTTATTCCTAAGTTTGGAGTAGCAGAAGCATGCGCTGTCTTGCCCTTGAAATGAAAATCGCATTGATTAATCGCTAATGTCGGAAACAAGTCTGCTTCGTTTGGAGAAGGATGAACCATCATCGCCATATGCACGCCATCGAATGCACCGCGCTCCAGCATCAATATTTTCCCGCCACCTACTTCTTCGGCAGGAGTACCGAGGATTCTAATCGTAATCCCTAAATCGTCAGCGACAGAAGCAAGACCTATAGCTGCAGCTACTGCTGAAGCTGCTATCATATTGTGCCCACAAGCGTGGCCAATCCCGGGTAACGCATCTAGTTCGGCGCAGATACCAATTGTTAGCGGGCCTGAACCAATCTCGCCTGAGAAAGCTGTTGGTAGATCCGCAACTCCGGTAGTGATTTGATACCCAAACTCGGACAACAGTTGAGCGGTCCAGCGAGAACTTTTTTCTTCTTCGAAAGCAGTTTCAGGGTTGCCCCAAATCCTATGAGAAAGGTCAACAATTTGGTCATTAGAGGAAGTGATTGTTTTCTGGATAACATCTTCAATTTTTAATGTCATAGTTGGATCCTCGATTAAGACAATGAAATCAGCTTATCTCGATTACCCGATCCCCTACTGCCACACTAGCTCTCAAGCCCACAGGGCCTTCTACTGTCAGGACCCCAACGTTTAAAGCGTCCACTGAAGCAAGGACTTCAACGTCAGGATTGCTAACGGTTAACGAAACTAGTCGACCCATGGATGGCAACGAAACAGCAGGGCTCGGCTTACCTCCCCAATCGATAGCAAATGGAAATGCTCCGTTACTCGCTGCTCCTGAGTCTCCCCCTATAGTCAACCGCCAACTTATTGTTTCGCCTTCAGGTTTGACACGACTCATCTCTGAAATTTGTCCTGGGTCGAACTGTGCTTCCTTCATCAACGCTACGACATCTTCAAGAGTTTCGTTTTCAGTAGGGTGTATAGCGTAGCCAACAAGAGCAGGACCGCTCATACTATCGATGCCAAACGGTCTTGGCCTCGCCGGTTTCTCTTGATCCAGGTCAATTCCAATTATTTCAAAATAGGTTTTGTCATTAAACGTAAGTAGATAATTTTTGGTACCGAAATTAACGTGAGGACCACCTGGAACTGCTTTTTGAGCGCTTAGCAAATCAATGATTCGAACACCTTCAGAAAGGTCAGGTGACGCAAATATAAGATGATCGAGTTCAGGCATAGACGAACACTAACATCATCATCTGATCATCGATATGGAACACCTAGTCGTAGCTTCAAATTTTTGACAGGAGCTCGCAAACATTAGCTCTACGACAAGCTTGTTTTATTAAGAGCGTTGCCTTCTAGCGGTGAGCTCTTGGAAATGGACAGCGCCGTTCATCGAAGGGACACGACCTTCGCCCGCACCCATATCTGCCATAACGGTGAAGGCTGCAGGAACACGGAAACTAAAACGCTGTTCTTGTGGAAGACCACAAGTTTCGGTATCGCACGCCTGCCATCGAACATTTCCGCTGATTGATACCCAACGACCATCATCGTCTTTTTCTATCGCCCGACCATTTTGGGCAACTGGTAAGCGGATGGCTACATCACCTTCATACACCTCTAATGTGTGACCATCGCCAGTTAACGTTACTGATCGCGTCTGAGGTGATACGGGGGTATAGGCCAAAATTCCTTTCAGGTCTTGGTCAAGCTCAATGCTGGCAGCCACCAGACCCTCAGGCACAGGGTCATCATATAAATGCATCCCCTTTGGAACAGAGAATCGAGCTACGACCTGCCTGGTAATGCCTAAAGGAAGGCTGTCTCCTTCGAACTCTACCTCGACAGTAACCTCAGCGTTTTCACCAGTGCGCGCTTCCAGAATGACTTCTTCTCCTTTTACTGCAGCGAGAAGCTGTTCAGGGCCAGGACGAACTGCGTAATTATTCTCAAAGAATTTTTCAATAATTATGCCGTCAGTGTCTGTTACATAAACGCCGGGGTAAGGAATTCCAAACCACGGGTGATCATCTTCCGCTATCAGGGTATTCAAAATTCCGAAAGAGCGAATAACGTCGCTACTTGGATCGGACAGCATGGTGAACTTCGCTTCATGGGCTGCCTTGAAGTCCGCAAGCGCCTCAACCTCGTCGTAGCTCAGGACATAAACCTTAGCTCCGGCGGCATCGAAATTTTTCATACCTTTTTCCAACTCGACCAGCTGGGTGCGACACGGAGGTCACCAAACCACCGAGCGAGTGAAAATAAGCACAGCTTGTTGACCATTGCGATCGCTGTGCAAGTCAACAGTGTGTCCATCAGAATTTAAAGCAACTACATCAGGAAGCCTCTCTCCAACTGCGGGTCCCGTCGGGAACTCCCCGAGCGGGTTGCTACGAGGTCCAGAACCAGCCGGCATAGGACCGATATATCCATCTGCGTCTTCATGTTGGTTGGGCCCAAGTTCCGCACCGCGAGTGTCACGCTCTATTTGCATACGCACAACTTAGCTCGTTAGGTCTCATTAGATGAGACTCAATCAAAAGTATTATGTCACGCAAATAGGATCATGTGGTCTTGCTGTAAGCGTTTAGGATGTGGCTTCTAAGTCTCAACGCTTAAGTCGTAAGTCATCAGGTTATCGCTGGTTCGAATGATATTTCGAGTTGAAGAACAGGTGAGTTTTGGAATGTCTTCATACAGAAACGCTCCCCTAGCTGATCGCTACAAGGTCATGGTAGCCCGACAAAAACTTCTTTTTTTAACGGCGTGCCGAGGTATGAAGAGCATTAACTTCTGGCGCCTCGCGAGTTGTGTCCCATATCTCCAGAAGAGGCCGTGCTTCAGCTTCCATTTTTTTTAGTAAATCTTCACTTGCAATGTCGGATGTAAGTTCAAGGCGGTGACCATTAGGGTCTTTGAAATATAACGATTCGCAAAAAGTATGATTTATTGGTCCTAAGACTTCTATTCCACCTTCTTCTAAACGTTTTTTGTATGAAATCAACGAGGATCGGCCGTCTACTTTTAAAGCTAAGTGCTGCACCCAAAAAGGGGTGTTCGGATCGACTATCGCCGCTGGAGATTCGGGTAATTCAAAAAAAGCTACTGAACTTCCATCTGCCATTCGCATGAAAATGTGAATATGCGGGTAGCGCTCTCCCGTCGATGGCACAATATTTTCTGCGATCGCTGAATCAAATTGAAGATCTAAATACTCTTCATAGAACTCAACAGTTTTCTTAGCGTCAAGACACCTATAAGCAACGTGATGCAGTCTTTCAATCGGCATTTTTACCCCTTCCCCATGCCCATGGTAGAGGAAATTTGCTAGCTAGCCGAAAAATTAGTTTCTGACCGAACTTTAGAGACGTTGAATTTCACAATACTTATAAATTTTTGTAAATAGCTTTCTCAAATCGGCTCAATAACTCGATGACAGGGGGATGCGCAAAAGGGAGCAACTGACACAACAGAGCCGCAGCAATTTCATTTGTAGAGTCAATCCAAAAGTAAGTGTTACACAACCCGGCCCAGCTCAACGATCCTTTGTTTCGCCCTCCTGGGTTATTCTCTTCGTTAATTAGAAAAGATAGGCCCCAAGATTTTTCAATGCCCGGCAAAAAGTCAGTGTCAGCGCTCAGAAAATAGTCTGTTGAGCGCATTGGAGGGACTCGGAGCGCTCCCATTTGGTTTTCGCGCATTAACTTCACAGTTTCAAAAGACAGAATATGATTTCCTTCAAATTTGCCTTCGTTTAAAAATGTCTTCATGAATTTGCCATAATCAGCTGCTGTGGAATACAAACCGCCGCCGCCGCCGTCGAACTCGCGACTAGATGCCCGGTCAAGAGTGCCATCCTTCATCGTCTTGTAGCCATTTGAAGTAGCTCTATGAAGCGCTGCCCTGCGTCCAAACTTTCTTTCGTCGACCCTGATGGGTTCAAAACTCGTGTCGCTCATTCCTAGCGGCTTAAATATCTCCGATTCAAGGTACTTTCCGAGGGGTTGACCAGTCGCTACCTCGAGCAACCTAGTTGCCCAGTCGATTCCGGGACCGTAACCCCATTTTTCGCCGGGTTCGAAAGCTAGAGGCTGCTTTAAGCTTTCGATAGCGCCGCTACGAACGGCCCCAGTACCAGTATCAGCGAACTGCAAATACTTATTCTGGTTACTGTTCCAAATCTCATAGACAAAACCCGATGTGTGTGTCAGTAGTTTGCGCAGAGTTATGTGTGTTCGCGCGTTTCGCAGTAACGGCTCACCTGAAGATCCGAACCCTTCGAGAACTTGAACTTCGTCTAACCAAGGAATTAGCTCACCAGCGTTTTGATCAAGATGCAATAAACCTTGTTCCACTGCGCGCATGCATCCTAAAGCCGCTATCGGCTTTGTCATTGAAGCAATATTGAAAATACTGTCGATCTCCATAGGCAACTGAGTACGTAGAGATTGAACTCCAAAACTTTTCTCATAAAGAGTCTGGTTTTTGTTGACCACTATTGCGACGACACCAGGAGCGATACCATCGATAATAGCGTTGTTTAATTCTCTGTCTATATTCTCTTCGAATCCCATAACTAACCTCAGCCAAACTTTGGGTTCAAAATGGACACGTTAATAAAACTTTAGCGCCTTGAACTATAAGTCATAACTTTCTTCTGTCTCGTTGATCAGCGTCGTCCGTTTTCTGAAAGACTCGATAGCGAAAGTAACCTTGTTTATTCTCTTACATCTTTGGGAGCCCATCGAATGCCATCAAACCTAGCCGGCGATACTCATGCTGCATGGATTGCTCAAGTTGAAGAAGTCGCTATTGATCCCGAACTTCCGATCCTTGACTCTCATCACCATTTATGGCTTGACGAAGGCCACACTGGTTGGCCATATCTCCTTGAGGACCTACACCGTGACATTGGTTCGGGCCACAACGTTGTCAGCACCGTTTATCTGCAATGCGGCGCGGAATACAAACAGGCTGGACCAGAACGTTTTAAACCCGTAGGAGAAACCGAATTTGTAGCTCAGATAGCAGAAGAAAGCGCCAGGTCTGGTAACGCTGAAATAGCGGCAATTGTCGCTCACGCTGACCTAGCTTTAGGCGATGCTGTCGAAGAAGTGCTCGAAGCGCATGAGGAAGCCGGGCGAGGGCGGTTTCGAGGAATCAGATACATAACAGCCCAAGATAACCACCCACCTTTATCTAGGGAAGAAACCTTTTCCATGAGTGATCCGCTCTATTTAGACGGGGTGCGTAAGCTTGGCGATCTTGGTTACACCTATGACGCTATGGTCTACCATCCTCAGCTTCTTGAGCTGGCTGAAGTAGCAAGAAACTGTCCGGGAACACCTATTGTGATTGACCACCTGGGATTAATTTTAGGAACCGGCCCATACAAGGATCATCGTCATACAATTCTTGAATTCTGGAAAGGGGCTATGGCAGAGCTTGCTTCCTGCCCGAATACGTTTTTGAAACTCGGTGGAATCGGAATGCCGATGATGGGATTTAGGTGGGATAAGCAGGACATCCCTCCGACGTCTTCTCAGCTAATGGAACCCTGGGAAGCCCCAATCAAAGAGATGATTGAGCTATTTAAACCAGAGCGGTGCATGTTTGAATCTAATTTCCCGGTCGATAAGCGCGGGGCGGGATACACAGTCCTTTGGAACGCTTTCAAAAAAATTGCGGCGAATTATTCAGACGACGAGAAAAAATGGTTGTTTCATGACACTGCTGCCACGGCATACAAGTTGCCTAAGATTTCATAAGGTCGGCTCGAAAGAGTAGACAGCTTCTATTATGAAAAACTTGGTTATTTCTTCGAGAAACAATTACTTAAATTAATTGGCGCGAAAAGTCATCATGACCGGCGCCACGATGTCGTCTCCTACTGCCAGCGCTAAATTACCTCTCATAGCCGCAAAATTTGGGCCCATAAGGTGGCCTAGTGTGAGAGCTGGCGGCTCATCTGGCACCGAGGTCAAGAACTTTTTTGCTAATCGACTGTGATCGACTTGCTTCAGAAAAACGAGACCAGATGCCTTGGCAGCTTCAATATATTTTGCGGCTGGTTCCGGAAAGCTGAACTTTCTGGTGGTCGCCCATGGCATCGGGTATTTCAATGCGCCCGTGCCTTTAAGCGTTATATCGTAAATCATTATCGTGCCGGCTGGCTTACATACCCGCTCTAACTCAGTCATCATAAGAAGTTTGTCATCAATGTTCATACCGACGTGAAGCATGGTCACGACATCAAACATATTTTTCTCGAACGGTATTTCTGTCGCAGAACCCTCTTGAAAATTTACCCCGTCTTCCATTCCTACAAGCTTTGAAAGTTGAATCGCAGCATCAACAAATTCAGGAGTCAGATCAATTCCGGTTACGCGAGCTCCTGTTTTTCGAGCTAGAAATCGAGATGTCCCACCGATACCACATCCAACGTCTAAGACAGAATCAGTAGAATTTATCCCAAGCTCGTCAGCTATCAAACTAGTTGCTTTTCGACCACCTACATGAAACTCATCTGCTCCCGCTAATGCATCAGGATCTAAATTTTTAAGGTCGTATCCAGCTTTTGTTAAAGCTTTTTGAATTCGGTTAACTATTCCACTGCTCTGATAATGTGATTTAACTGAGTCCTGCATGCATGCACAATACCTTCAGCCATTTATAGCGCAGTGCACTAAAAATAATTTTGAGTAAACACCCTGATTATCGTCCGGCTAAAAAAGATTGTCTGGCAAGTTCAGCAAACCTTACTTGGCCTATTCTTAGAGACAGCACACAACAAACTAGGTTTTTGTATATGGACAACGTCAATGACCAGATCGGTCCCCATTCCATGCTGGCAGCGGCTGATCTTAGCTGCGCCAACCTTCAAGGAGTAAACCTGTACGAAGCTGATCTTCGAGGAGCGAAGCTTTCTTTTACAAATCTTTCCGGTGCTGATTTGGCAGGAGCGAACATGAGTCTCGCTGATTTAACCGATTGTCAATTGTCTGGGTCTGACTTGTCTGGAGCGGACCTAAGCGGTGCGAATTTGAGTAACGCGAACCTCACCGGAGCAAACTTAACTAATGCGAACCTCACCGGAGCAAACCTGACTGAAGCGAACTTGTCTCGGAGCAATTTGTATCTAGCTAATTTCACTAGAGCTACTTTAGTCAAAGCAAACTTGCTTGGAGCTAACCGCACGTACGTTCACAGAACGTACGTAAATTTCAGTTATGCCAATCTCACCGGAGCAAACCTGACTGATTGCCGTCTAGATGGTGACTTAACTGAAACAATATTTACTGATGCTGTTACGACAGCAACTATTTTCGAAGTTTAAGATGCTCAAAGCGCCGAAAACCATTTAGTCGTTGCCTCAATTAGTCTCCTCATAATCATCAGCGCTAAGAAGCACAAGAAGCTGGTAATCAAATTAGTTTGAGATCCATTTTCTATTTGGGAGGCTTGATCGAAGCATTGATATGTCCTCACCTATTTCAAAAGGATTATTTTTATGATGGATATTGAAGCACGACTTCGTCGGCTTGAAGACATAGAAGCGATTAAGCAACTCAAGGCCCTATATTGCAAGTTCTGCGATGATGGTTATGACGCTGATGGCATTGCTGGGATTTTCACAGACAAAGGTATTTGGGACGGCGGGAAGACGTTCGGCGTAGCAAATGGCCGAGACGAAATCAGGCAGCACTTTATCGGTGCCGCAAAACGAGTTTTGATAGCTCGTCATCAAGTCATGAATCCGATAATTGAAATCGACGGCGATCGCGCTGTCGGACATTGGCTTCTTTTCCAGCCTTGCACAGACTCAACGTTAGGTGGAGCTGCTTGGCTCGCCGCCACGTACTCCGACGTTTACTTAAGGTCAAATGAAGGATGGCTAATCGATCAACTAAAAATCGACGTAGCTTTCTTCACCCCTTACGAAGCTGGCTGGGTAGAAAAACGATTCCTTGATGGTCGTGAACCGTAGGCCTGGCGTTAATAGGCACGCTGGCAGATCGCGGTCATGACTAAACAAGTAGCTACAACAATGAGAAATGTGTGGTTTCAGCCATTACTGATAGCTGAAACCACAAACAATTCTATTTCTTTTTAGCTGGAGCTTTCTTAGCAACAGCTTTCTTAGCTGGAGCTTTCTTAGCAACAGCTTTCTTAGCTGGAGCCTTTTTAGCAACAGCTTTCTTAGCTGGAGCTTTCTTAGCAACAGCTTTCTTAGCTGGAGCTTTCTTAGCAACAGCTTTCTTAGCTGGAGCCTTTTTAGCAACAGCTTTCTTAGCTGGAGCTTTCTTAGCAA
>Ga0308012_10000693_pt1 | contig 19437 bp, 32 predicted proteins | sample Neamet179_FD_203133 | JGI IMG/M metagenome (GOLD analysis project Ga0308012, IMG submission 203133) | Marine microbial communities from water near the shore, Antarctic Ocean - #179 | ecosystem: Environmental > Aquatic > Marine > Unclassified | place: Southern Ocean | collected 2014-07-25 | reverse complement strand
CGCTGACCAGCCGTAGGTGACGCAGGTAGCGTTATAGTCTTCCCTGCTGCACTAACGTAGACATGAGTATTCACTGTCGCTGTTAACGATGAAGCTGTGGCTACTGTGGTTATGCCTACTGATATTGGGTCAGAAGAAATTACACCAGCTGTTACTTGTGTTAAAGCCATGAATTATTCTCCTTCGAGTGCAGTTATTCGTGCAGTAAGTTCTTCTATTTTTGTTACAGCTTCTTGCAGTGCCGAAACTAGGAGTGGCACAAGTTTAGATTGATCAATGCCCTGCATGTCTGGGACAGAGCGAGTACCCATGACAGCTTCAGCAGCTTCTGTGGTGATGTTGTCATCTTCATCTCTGACTTCTTCTACTGCCGCAGTGACTTCATACTCTTCGTCCATCATTGCGTCTTTCGTGCCTGTGACACTTTCAGGAACTACTGCTTGTGCTTCGTGTGCTAGGAAGCCATCTACGGTATTGTCTGCGTCTGCAATGAAGTTGAAACGGCTAGGCTTGAGTGCCTTAACGCGGTCTATAGAGCCTGTCATTGGGACTACGTTTTCTTTTAGGCGGTAGTCTGATGAGGTGTTGTAGGATGTAGCAGAACCAGACGTTGTAACTGAGCCTACAGTGCCATTGCCGTTTATAAATGATAAATGAGCAAACCCACCAGTGCCGCTTCCTCTTGAATAGTTAGCTCGACCTACCGCTTCAGTTATTACGCCTGCGGCAGAGGAACTTGAACTAGTCTTACCCACCAACAGGTTGCCTGATGAGTCTATGCGCATGGCCTCGCCTGAACCTAAAGTACCGTTGTTTACGCAGAAAGCAATCCCCTTCGAACTACCACCTTGCACAATAGCATTAGCGCCATTATAGCCAAACTTAGTCCTTGGGCCTGCGACAGCAATAGTAAAAGCCGAGTTTGCATCACCGATCTGTAAGTCACCATCGTCAGGATTAGTAGTGCCAATTCCCACGTTGCCGCCGTTAAGGTATGAGTTACCAAGGCTTCTAATAAGGACTTTTGCGGCATCACTTTTGTCATACAAAGAAAGCGAACCATCATCGTCACTATCAGTATTAAATACCACACGAACACCACCTGCACTACTAAACCGTGCTAAGGATTCGTTGTTAGTTGCAGAAGACACTACATCAAGTGCATAACTAGGCGAATCGGTGCCAATACCGACTTTATTAGCACTTGCATCAACAAATAAAGTCCCACTGTCAAAGTTCACATCTCCAGACGCACTCAGCGTAGTGAAACTTGCGGCTGCTGCGGTAATAGCCCCGCTGGTATTTATCACTACGTTATTCGCAAGCTTGTCTGTTGTTACAGCGTCATCCTGAATCTTTACAGTCGATACGGTGTTATCGTCTGGCTGGCCAATCGAGTAAACGATGGTTTTGGCTACCATGACCTCGATCCCTGCCACCGGCGGGGCGGTCGAGAAGGTCAAGGTCGTTCCACTTACGGCATATGTAGCTTTGCTTTGATACACCCCTGAGATAAACACAGCTGTCTGATTCTCAACTGGGGCATTCGATAACGTGAACGCTGTGGTAGAACCGTTCCCCGTAAAATTATTAATTAAAAACTCGGTCGATTCTTGAACTGGCGCAATGTTGACTGCCGATATTTCTATGGCTGCTCCCGAATCGGGGGCCTCACTCAGAGTTAAGACATTATTTGTAATCGAATACGAGGTCTTGTTCTGGTACACGCCATCGATGAAGGCCACCGTACTGTTTTCAGAGGGCGCACTCGATAATGTAAATGCTGTAGTAGATCCGTCTCCAGTGAAGGAATTCAATTTTAGCTCCGCTGTCGAGCTAGAAATTGTTCCGTCTGCTGCGATAGCAATGTTCGAGCCAGCGGTCAAAGCCCCTACAACATTCGCGGTATCTGTGACATTAGCTGACGCTTCAATGGCATTCAGCTTGGAGTGATCCGAATCCGTAAATACATTGCTATCTGAAGCCGATTCAACCAGCGCACGGATCTCTGCACTACTCTGATCGCCGGTCGCTGATGCTTCAATGCCATCCAGTTTATCGTGATCAGAAGTAGTGAAATCATTGCTCGACGTAGCATCGTTAAGAGCCGCAGCATTAAGCCGAAGCTCGGCTCTATCAGCCGATGAGAACGCAGTACCAGATGTACCGTCTTGGCCGCGTGTCACGGTTAACGTATTCCCGCTTCGTGCCGTAACCTTAACGATCTCTCGCTTGCTGTTCGCTGCGTCTTCTAGGGTGATGTAAAAATAGTTACTGCCCGACAAGGCTGGGAACAAAGAACCATCCGCTACTACTATTGACGTAGCGGAGCTGTTTATGCCAGCCGAAAGAGTCGTGGCGGCATTATTACTAAATAAAACTGGCATTTAATTCCCCAGTAAAAAGTTATTTACGATGCTGTAATCTGCCAGACAATACTCATGCTGTCTGAGGAACCCTTGTTGACTACGCTGAAAACCGTTCGGCATAACATCGTCCCGCCTGATGAGGCGTTGAGGGTTCCTGCCTCGGTTAATGCTGCGGTGCCAGTGCCTGCTGGGAAAGTGGCGCTATAAGTAATCACAGCCCCAGATACAGCGGTAGAAGTGAGTGCTACACGCGCAGACTCCGCGCCAAGCGCTGTATTGCCAGCCGCAGCGGCGGTGGCATCGGTGCCGACTGCCATATGGCTCATAGCGCCAGCCGTGGTGTCTTTCATCCTGCTAGCTACATAACCTTTACCGGCTGTAACGACGAGGTTTGGAATGTCACGTACTACTTCATTATTTAATAAAACTTTGACATGACCCGTGAGCTTGAGTTCTGAATTAATCATCTCGGTGTTCCTATCTGTTTAATGTGAATGTATTTAAGGTTGATGCGTTTAGAACAGAGTTATTGCCTAAAATCATCGTAAAAGTAAAATTGTCCGAAAAACTTAATACGTTGGCTTTAGTTTCGAGATAACTTAGCCCAGTGCTGAGAGAGTCATCGAGCGCGAAAGCATCAGTAAAACTGCGGTTGTAAGTCGTAGGGTGACTAAACAAATCGGTCACTGAAACTGGGTCTACCTTACTTAAATTGACAGCCAAAACTTGCGTGTCAGCGAAAGATATAGAATCACTCTTGTTGGCTTGATACTCGATCAAAGCGGCTTCAGCGAAAGATAGTGTTTCAGATAATTCTTTACTGACTGTCAGTACGGCTACATCTGTAATAATGGTAGAGTCAGTAAAGTCTCGGACAAATTGTACAATTAGCTCGGCTGAATCACTTACTGCTACGGCATCAACTAATTGCTTCTGCAAGTCAAAAGACTGCGCGTCTGTAAATCCAATACTGTCTAGCGACACTTTCGTAAACGACATCGAGCTGATATCAGAAAAAGCTAACGTGTCTTGCGGGAATTGGTTTAAAGAGTATGCGTCGAGCAATATATCGGTAGCCGCGACAGACTGGCAGTTAATCTCGCTCGCCAGTATCCTACAGGCAGTCTCTGCCGACAGACGTATGTAGGTGACGTTGGTCTTAGCTGCCATCAGTCAAAATCACTTCTGACCTTAATCTTGATTAGGTCATAAACAGTTTGGATGCCACCTGAGGCAAATGTAATTTCAATCTCGCCTTCGAATGTGCCTGCTGTCGTTAAGGTTCCCGAAGGAAAATTAGTTGTACATTTCCCGTTCGTAGCGTCCGTAACGGCGCAGGTTAAGGTTGATGAGACAGTAGTCCCGCCTAATATTCGAAGACGAAGCTTAACAGTCGCACCCGCAATGTTTATGGGTTGCCATGTTTCGCTATCGTCGGCATCTAGGATTTTACCCGATGCGGCTGCGTTGCTATCCTTTAGCGAAAAAGTTAACTCAGGAAGCGTATCGCCTGACACCAAGTTCAGTGTTTTAGAGTATGCCATTAAATAAATTCCCTCGATTTTGCGGTTAGGGAGCCACCAGAAAACCCGTACTTCACCTGCCGAATAGTTCTACCTATAGACTTTTCAAAAAGGTCTCTATTAGTCCCAGCAAGGCTAAGGTTCCCGAATGATTGTCCAGCCATCATTTGCAACCTAAACAAAGCACCATGAGAAATCGCCTCTCTATACTCTTTACCGATAGTGTCTGGAATACTGGTACTCGTAGACGATGGCTTGAGAGAATAGAGAACCCGATAGGATGCTGTTGTAGCTGGAATCGGAGCTAGATAAAATTGGGTATTGTCTCGCTGGGCGTAATATTGTGGTGTGCCTGTTGTAGATTCATTACCTAAAGCCCCAAGTAATACACTGTATGACACAGGCTTTAGCTTCGTCGTGTTATTAAATACATCTAAGATATGATTTAACTCTGATCCGGCATCAATAGACAGGTCATACTCATTTACATTTTGTACAATGGTTACAAACTCAGGCTCCGCAACATACACATCAGTTCGTGTACAAAAATCGACAGCCGAATCTCGGACAGCCCGTTCAATCATATAGTCGGGACAGCCCTGTACCTCTGGGCGAATAAATTGCGAAAAGTCTGCGTACTTCATTAGCTGGCCCCATTATTCGCTGGGAATGGGGTAGCCGCACCATCAGCCTGAGTTTTAATTCCAAGCGCAGTGGCAAAGCTTTGGTAGTGCATCATGGCTCTTTGTGCATTACCTGCAAACTCAGAGTCTTTCTGATATGAGCGATAAAGAATATAGTCTAGCAAGCAGTTAGAGTAGACATCATCTAGCCCGATCACAGTTGTGTCTGAGCTAAAGTCTGAGATAGCAATATCAGTCGGAGGCGAACTATATACAATCTCAATAGAGTGCGTACCGCTGACAGCTTTTGGATATACATAAAAGGTCTTTGGGTCTACTGGGTCATAGATAAAATGCTCTATCTTATTTGTGCCTGCAACTGTTTCATGCCAGTTCGGCAGGGTCTCATCAAGTATTCTGCGCTGGAGCTGAGTAATTGAGCGGCCACCAACATTCCGCACTATCTCAGTGAGACGTAGTGCAGCGGCTGGCAACGTCTGCTTGCTACCAGTAGCGCAGGCAAAGGTGGTGTTTACCATGCTTGCGTCAGGACGGTGCAGTACGACTTCTTTCTGAGCGTCATTAAAGAATTTAAGAAGCTCTGCGCTCGGAAATCGAACATTGGTATTATCTTGAAGGATAATGCCTGCCCGATCTAAAATTTCTATTACCTTCGTAGTTGCCACCCTAGCTCTCCCACTCAATTACGATAAGATCGCTGTTGCCAGCGAATAATTCGTTGTAGTCAAAAATATTACCAGTGATGACGTTCTTCACCTTTAGGGGGACGGGAGCTTTTACTTCTGGCGTAGGATTTTCATCCTCATGCTCAAGCCGCTCTACCTGATCTTTTAGCTGCGCTAATGTCAGTCTACGATCTAGCTTTTTACCGAACCGAGATTGAGCATCGTCAAACAGCTCATCTTTTTTGGTTTTAGTTTCCGTCATCAAGTTGTCTCTATTAAAAAAAAGGGGGAGTTGCCTCCCCCAAATGGTTTGCTAACTTAGTTCCACTTACCAACTACTAGTGCATCTGGAGTTACGACCTTAGAGCCGAATACTTTCAGACCGCGCACTTGATCACCAAAGGTGCTTTCCATGCGGACAGTTTCAGTGTTAGTGAACTGTGACGCGAAGGACATTCCTTTTGGGTGGCCTGCGAGAACGTGGGTATAACCTGCATCAGAACCAGAAGCGGGCTTGTAAAGCATGTTTGACTGATAGACATTAAAGCGGTCTACCATGCCAACTTTGCCGTTACGTAGCGGTGAAGTGCTATCACCTGTCAAGTAGGCTTGACGAAGCTCAGATTGCTTGAGCAAACTAATTTGCGCGGGGTTAAGGACAATAAAGCGCCCTTCTTCTGGGATGTTTAGCGTATCCAAAGAAGTAGCAATAGCTAGGATATTGGCAAGTATATTGGCAGCAGTAATAGTAGTCTGTGAGCCAATAGTAGTAGCGCCAGTTACCGAAGCGGCAAGAACGTCTGTCTCGACTGCAATACGCATACCCTCAGAAGCATCACTAGACGCGCCTTCGAGCATGTTAATGTCGGCCTGAGCAGCAAGTACATCGTCAATTTTAAAAGAGTAGTACTTTGCTTTATCGATTAACATTTCTACTTTTGCAGTAGTCAGTTCTTGAGTCGTAATGGTTCCTGCATAGTTATTGATGGTGACAGCAGGAACGGTGCGGATTGTTACCTTCTCGCCCTGACCGGAGATTTCACCCTCATAATCAGTGTTAGAGATAGCAGGCAAGATAGACTTCTTGTAAAACTTAGCTTGTAAAAGCTTACTAAATACCTCAGGTATAAAGTTTACTTCAGAGGTAGTACCAGTTGAAAACTGTGAAAAAGACATAATATATTCTCATATAAGTCTCTCCAGCAAGTCCGTGTTTGAGAAAATTTTAGCGGCGAATCTTTCCACCTGCCATCGACTGCATGATTTCTGCTTGATGCTGTTCAAATACTTCGTTTGGCATCCGCATAATCTCGTCAACAGACCAGCTTTTAGTTCCACCCTTTAATTTAGGTTTTTGAGATTTAGGCATCTTCGGTTCTGCAACCGCTTTTGCTTTCTCAAGCGCCCGCTCTTGCGGTGTACTCTGGCTAACACCCATGTCAGCTTTAAACTTGTTTAGAACATTATTCACATCGTTAGATGATCCTGCCTGAATCCACTGCTTTGTTTGGTAATCTTGATCCTCTAACCAGTTGAGCCAATCAGCAGAATCTATAATAGTCTCTACGTCAGAATGCTCTTCTTTAATCCGATCAAAATGCGCCTCGGCAGCTTTATCAGTTATCTCATCTTCTTTGCGTTGTTCTTGTGCAGCTAAAGCATCTCGCTGGGCCTTAACCTCATCTTGTGTGCGCTTCAGTTCATCGAGCAGTGGGCTGGCGAGATCGGGATAATCCTCTCTCAACTTTTCCAACTTGCTGTCATCTTTCTGTTGCTCACCAATCTGGGCTTTTAACTCCGCAAGGCCTTTGAGCAGGTCGGCATTTTGCCGCTTCAAGTCAGCCGCTTCTTGCGTAGCTTTCGTCATTCTTGACTGTGCGCCTTTCATTGCTTTCTCAGCCTTTTGCAAGGCTAACGACATATCTTCAGGTTCACCGCTGACACCTTCCTGATTATCGTCCTCTTCTGCTATCGTCTCAGCCGTGTCCGTTGGATCGGGGGCTTCTACTGGCAAAGCTTCTTGTACTTCAGGAGTATCCTCTGCCACCATATCTGGCTGCGGGGTTCCTTCTTTACCTTTAGTCATTTGCTCGTACAACTCTTTAGCTTCTGCTTCTAGGCGATCTGGGTCATTTCTTGACATTATTTGTTCCTTCGGGTCGATTGCTCGATGTCCGTCACTCTATGGCGGTTGTCCGTTTCGGGTTCCGCATGTTGTCTAAATGCGCTTTCGCGCTGGATTCAAGGTCAAGCAAAAACCGTAACTCTAGGATACGACCCTGCTCAAACTTAAAATTCTTCTCATCTGCCTGCTCCAATCTGAGCTGGGCATCAGCTAAACGGTTCTTAAAAAGCTCTTTGAGGAGGGGCCATTCCGTTCCCACCTTGAGCCGGAGAACCGCCTGCGACTGCTCCTTGCTGCATTTGAGCTTCGAGAGCGAGTTGCTGTTGCTGCTGTTGCTGTAATTGTTGTTGCTCAAGGGCTAATTGCTCGTCAGATTTAACTAATTCGTCAGGATCCATATCCATGCTTGTCGCTATATCGCGGAGCAACTGGTTACGATCTACTAGTTCCGCATCCATCGGATTTGAAACCAGTGACAAGAACTGCAATAGGCGTTGGCTTTGTACTTCTTTCTGAACAAGTGCCGTACTTCCGCGAGCCACAATGCGGAGATCGCCTTTAGATTTCTCGTTGACACCAAACTCCATGTTCCAGTGAAAGATACTCTTTACCATTGGCTCAATAAGGTAGTCATCGATATTCTTAATGGTGGACTTGAGTGCAACATTAGCTGCCCCCATTAACATCGACATGCCTGTAGCGGTCTTGTTGATTCCACCTGTTTGCTCACCGTGGGTATAGCTCGGCAAGCTGGTTGTTTCGTCTGCAAAACGTCTAAAGATCTCAACGATCTGGTTTAGGCCGTTCGAATTTGCAACTGGCTGATACCATCTAACCATCGGCATTGAGCCATCACCGCCCTCTCGCAAAAATACGCGCCACGGATGAATGTCAGTCGGATCTTCTCCAGCCGCTAGAAGGTCAGTATTAATCTCGACCATCGGCGCTGAAGACATGGCTAGGTTGTCTAGCCAAATTCTGGTTGCTGCGTTCATGGTTCCCTGAGAGTCTCGCATCATTCGTGGTACGCCTGTACCCCAGAACTGGTGCGGGCTGCGCTCGTATGGGAAAATATGGTATGGAATATCATACCCAGCAATCGGGTTTAGCATGACTTTTATGACTTTGCCGGAACACATCCATACGCAGGCATTGAAGTCTGCTGATAGATCGTCACCTTTTGGCATATCTACGCCATGCTCTTGAAGCTCGTATCCGTCTACGCAACCCCAGTATTCAAGTACTTCAAATCGGTTAGATTCAGAATGCTCGTTAATCCCAGCGATACGTCTGCGAGTACGTTCGTGATCTTCTTCGACATGGTTGCCTGCACGATTAGTCTTTAAAAGATACTTGACCATCGGGCCGTCGAACTGCGGTAAATCGGCAAGCTCACGAAACTGTCTGCGCGTTAAAACATGTCTCCGAAAGAGTCCATCACAGTCCGCTAAAGACGAACAGTAAGGATCTGGATATAGGTCAAAGATGGATACGCTTTCAACTTCAGGCACAGCCTGTTCGATGATAGACAAAGCGTACCCTTCCTCACCAGTTTCAGGGTCAATCATCTTTCCATATGATTGCTTCTTGTCAATGCGTACAGTTCCCGCCTTGCAAGCACCCGAACCAAAAATACAGGCTTCTAAAATACTTTCTTTAAGTTTTTGCTCTGCGTTTGCTTCAATCAATTGATCTAGAATATCTAGTGTCATTGATTCAGCAGCGTCATCGGCAACTCTTTTTTCGGCCTTCTTTAACTCTGATTCGAGTTCTTTCATCCGCGCCATGACTAGGTCTTGATTCATGTTGGGATCGAGCTGTTGAGACGCGGCCATGACCTGCTGGGTCGCTTGCTGGCGCATCTGCATTGCTTGCATTGGATCTAATTCGGGGATTGGTGTTGCGTTGGCTGAGAAGAACGAATCGCCATGCTGAAATAGCAGGTCAATGATTCGGCTATACGCTGCCATGACTTTTGTGCGGGTCAGGCCTACGAACACTTTGGATCTCGCACCAGACTCATTTAGTCGGGCAAGAATGTCAGGCTCATAGATACCTTGATACTGGCGCAAATCTTTAAGCCACTCGTTTTCAGTTTCTTTACGAGCGTCTTTATATTCTTGAAATGTGCCGGACAGACGAGCGCCCAGACTTTGCATGCTTTGATCTTGCACACCGTCTGAAGCTTGTTCGGGTTTCTCTTTAATGTTTTCAGATATCATTAATAGCCTGCAACGGGGTCGAGCGCGTTATAGCGCTTTTGTATTGTTCGATGCCTTGGTCTAGGCATAGAAGCAAGTCCGTGCAGGGCGATAGCATACGCCATCACTCGGTCATCATAGCATCCTGACTGAGAATTGAAAGCCCCTTTATCATCTATTATGTATGTACGCAACTCATTCACTAACTCCATGTCACTAATACCACTTTGTCCTTGTCGTAACAGTGAAGCAAGGTTATCGATGATCAATGGTTTAGTTTTAGATGTTGTTAAAAAGCCGCCCCGCTTTGTCATTTTATCGCTGTATGCACCATCAACAGAATGCTCGACAAAGAGGCTTGGATAACTTAATTCCATCATCCGGCGAAGGGTTGTTAGTCCGTGGTTATTTCTCTCAACAACAACATACGCATTGTTATATCGCTGCCCAATTTGAGCGACAATATTTCCCCAGTCCCACGGATCTATATGTCCATGCCAGCAGGCAACCTGCCTCCCTTCGGAATCTAAAACTTGAGCGCAGGAATAATCGCCATAGGACAATCCTTCTGCGACATCGACTCCGATGGTGTAGCTTGTCTGTGCCAGCGGTGGATACCACTCTCTATAATTACCATAGGTTCGCGCAGAAATATTACCGCCAAGCATATCGCCAACAAAGTCTGCGGTGTAACAATCATTCTCAGCAGTCGTAAGGTGAATGTCCTCAACAAAGCATCGTCCCGATGTCAGGAAGCTCTCCATAATGTTGCTGGGATATTCTTGCTGAAACAGATCGGTGCCACCTAGCTCATCTAATTTTGCGCGGCGAAAACACAACTGGCTATCGTCAAGCCCGTATCGTTTTGCTAACTCATACTCTTCGGGAGTCGCTTCAAAGTATGGAGACGGTTTTCTTCGGTAGTCGGGCATCCAGAACCACGGGATGAAACAGGTGATCCACTCGGTTTCACCACGGACGCTTTTCATTACCTGATCGTAGAACCAGCCGCCCGCACCATTTGCTGTGCTTTCGAGAATTACTTCGGAATTTTTTCCACCGACCGTCTGCAATAGGCCTGCGACTATGTCGGAGCCTTGGGGGTAGAAGGCAACTTCTGATCCGTGGACAAATCGGTTTGTTTGTCCTCGGCCTGTCTGGGTTGAACGGGCTGTACCCACTCTGTACCGCGAGTTGATTTCATCAAATACGAGCGTTGACGCTGACTGAGAAGAGAGCGGAGGTTTAAACGCCGGATGCGGGACATTGTCATAAAAATATTTCACCATGTTAAAAATTGCGTTAGTGGATTCAGCGAGGTGGGACAGTACGAATGCATTGGCGTTGCGGTTCTGGGTGACTTTCCAGAAATTACGGCCCTGTGCATACGTAGAAATACCTGTTTGTCGGGCTTTTAGGCACAACATTCGGATGTTTCCCTGCTCTTTTAGCTGCCTTTCGAGCTGATTGTGGACGTATATTTGGGCTGCATTTAGAACAAAAGGGACGGATTCACCCTCTTTAGTGACGATTTTCAGGACGTTTTTAGCATATAAAGGGAAGTTACCCTTGAGCTTGCGCCCTACTTCTTCAATTTCCAATGTTATTCACCACTGCTCGGCACCACCAGACGAAATGTGCATCGTCTAGGGTACTCATCATGAGGTTGGCTCTGGCACAAACGAGGCGAACATTAGCCTTGGTATACCCTAGCGTGTTATCAATTCTGTCGGGACTCAGCGAAAGGTCAGACTCGGACGTAGTTGTATGCATTGGAAGGCCTGTTATCGCGCATATACCCCTCTGTTCGTCGTATAAGGCCTGCAACTCCTCTACCCTTATAAGTACACCTTCAAACTTCTTTGTCTTGTGGCGCTGTTTCATGGACACTAAGCGCATCCGCAAGAATCCATCTACTGAGGCATTAGCCCGAATATCACCGCTCATTTTTCGGCAGGTGTTGCACTGGCGGTTGGCATTACTAAAGTCAGCGTCAGGCCTTACAAGCCCGCATGCATTGCAAATGATATATTTAGCTCCCAGTCCTTACCTTTAGTTAGCTGCTCAAACTTAGAAACAGCAACCTTCGAACTTTTTACGCCAATTACATTACCCATCGGGGTCACACCCAAGCCAATACAGCCATGTACATTCACGGGAAAGTTCGCAACATGGATTAAGATATGCGTTCGGTCAGGGACATCCTTAACATGCCAAGTCTCTCCAAATTTCGGGGAGTCTCTCCAGCCCATCTGATAAGTTCCTTCAGGAATACAGGAGACGTTCGGCGCATTATCCAACCAAGGCCGCTCTATCGTATAAAAGCGCTCTCCTTCGACCGTCATGACCCCCATAGTCCCGCGAGAGTCATAGGCATACCGCTGTAATTCAATCTTCATCTTTGATCTCCGACTCATCCTTTGCAGGAGCGTCCCAATTAATTGCATCCCAACCTGTAGACCACTTCTCGTCATCCTTAGGCCTGTCCATATCACCCTTGCCATAGAGTGTTTCTCTGTGATTTGGCTTGCTCATTTGTTCTTAACCTTTCGATTTGCTGCGGCTCTCGCGCCTCTCTTTGGCAGCTTAGGTTTAGCAGATTTCTTAGTAGGTTTGCTGGGGTACATAGTTACTTCCTCGACTTAGCGCCTGAGCATTTCCATCTCTTGCGCGATAGGTTATTAGGGGTGTTAGGATCGTTCTGCTTGTCTTTAGAGAGGCCTTGTTTAATGCCTAAGCTACGGGCGCAATAGCTGTCTCCCTTCGCTGTACCAGCCCTCACGCGAGGCCCACCACCCTTCGCTTTACCTGCCTGCCCATAGCTGACTTTCTTGCCACTAGCAGTGACCTTAACCTTAGCTTTACCTTTTCTAGGAGTAGCCATTACTTCCTAGCCTTCGCTTTAGCGGACAAGTCTTTAAAGTGGTACAGCTTCACGCTGGTCTTCGTGTGAGTCTTATTGCTGTGCAGGCTGCCGTCAGGCATCTTGTGACTAGAACCCTTATGCTCCGTACCATCTTTCCTATAATGCTTAACACCTTTCATTTCAAAATTTCCTGTGTATATTTTTTTGGAATGCTGTCCTATAACGACCGCCCCCCCTATTCGACGAGGTGCAATTCGAAGCCCTTAGTGACAGGTGACTGCTCAATCATCGTATAAACCGCATCATCCAACTGCTCAGTCAAATAGTACGGCTCCCCACCAAACATTAAGGCTGTAACCTGTGGCGCTATGAAAGCCTCAAATAGCCCCTCATCCATGTCCACATACTCCAGAGCCGTTTCGTAATGCATTAATAATCGTTTCATTTTGCAGGTACTCTCATATCGACCGTAGGGGGTAAAACGGGTATTGCTAATTTTTGCTGATTTTTACAGAGTGTTGCCCCATGGAACCACAGCATCTGACAGCCCTTTTTCTGATATTCCTACCCCCCCCCCCGCCATTGCCCAGACCCCATGGAAGCATCCTGATGCCTCCTCATTCGGCCTATAGATAGATGGCTGACCCGCTATAGAAAGGCCTAGAATGCGGCCTGTAGCTGACCTCAACCCTACTAAGGTTGGGCTACCTCAGTGCAAGTCCTTGATTTCGTTGAGGTTAGGCACCAGTAGCTCGTCGGTATCGTCCTCGTCGAGGTCTATGTCAGCTAAAAAGCCTCCATGGAAAGTGCTGACCTCCTGCTTTTCTGGAGCGAAGCCGCCGACCACTTTGATAAGCAATTCGATAGCTCTGACGCGGGTGCCACTCTGGTCAGCTTCCCTGCTTTCTGTTTCAAGCTGCTTTACATAGCCTGCCAGTTTTACCTCTAAATCATCCATTGCAGCGCTCCTATGGGCCTCTACTGACCGTTTCACGTTATCTTTCGTTAACAGCCGACATCCTTGGACTTTTGGGTGTTTATACCCTGCTGCCCTTGCTGCTTTAGTCTGATTGCCCAGCTCTAAGTACTCTTGGACAAACTTCTCTTGCATGAGGTTGAGTGGTCGGTCAGCCTGTTCTGGCTTCATTGTCTTTGGTTTCATTTGTCTGTTGCTCTATAGGGGGATTCGCCACTGGGGTGTTGGTTCTTTTTTCCCGCGATTTAAAAATATTGGCTCAAGGCCGCAACAACGCTAGCAAATAAGATCCAACTGGCTCTCTCTGCGATCATGCTCTTGCCCATCGTTTTGGCCACCGATTTTTCTAAACCTCGCTGTGTATTCTCAATTAAATCTAACCTGACCTCGTGCCTGTCTATCCTCTTATGCCCACCGCTTACCCGTTCATCTATTCGCGCCAGTTCGGTGAGCGTGTCCACCACCTGATCGACTTTCGTTTCTATTCTGTCGAGCCGCCGATCTGTTGAAGTGGCCATAGTCATTTCTTGCTCAAGATTCATGAGTTTTTGTCGCTAATTAGAGAGAATTATTATACGCGCATTAAAAAAGTGTTGCAAAGTTCAATATGTTCCATTATCTTATCTGTGTTCGCCGGATTGGCGAACCGGTTACGAGGCCTCCGACATGACCTGCCACCGAAAGCTCCAAGCGAGTAGGTGACCCTCGAAAGCCTCAGGCGAGTAGAGCGGCTGTTCAAAGCACGACAGTTAAAGCGTTAGTTCCACGGTTGAGTATCAGCTAGCGCGAGTTGCGGTGCGAGTAGGCAGAGTGGGTACGCGGTGATGCCCTTAAAACAATTGACCCGCAGAGCAACACTGATTTGTTGCGCCGGATTGATCGGGTAAGCAAGCTCCCTGCATGCATAAGTACTGCCCCGATAGATAAGAGTCTGGTAAGCCACGGTAACCGCGAGACGCTTGGAGAAGAGCGAGGTAGCGACTGTGGTGGAAAGTATCAAACAACCAAGCAGGTGGGTTACCTACCCACGGAAAGCATTAGCGAGTACAGCCTGCTGAGTTGATTTGCAAGAGCCACCGCATTGGTGGTTCCTGCGAACCAATTAGCCTGAGGAGGCCGCAACATGAACACATTGAGCATCCAAATAATTAAAGACCTACCAACCTACAGCGAACAAGAGATGAAGATTCTTTTTGGTCGCTTAACTCTCAACATGTACGGCGCTGACGTTAGCAATGAGTGTGCAACTTTTGTAATCAATGAGCGTCATCGCCGCGAGGCAATTTCACCAACCAAGTAAGCACATCGGAGCCACTGGTAACAGTGGTTCTCATTGTATTTATTTAACTTGCCTGAGGAGGCCCAACCATGACAACTTTTGACCGTTTTTTTATCGCAGGATCCGTAGTTTTTACTATCTACATCTCGTTCATTTTGGCGATTGCAATTATCGCTGATATTCGCGGCATTCCAATGCCACAAGTCTGGTAAGAGGAGTAACAAAATGATCGATTTTATAATTTTTGGCATAACCGACAATGCAGTAATGATATTCGGAGCCTTTACTGGCTACGAAGTTGAGAAGTATCTGCCTAAACGATTCCAACTTGGTGCTTTGATGCCAATAGTTGGTGCCGGTCTAGGCAATACAGTTAGCGACTTTGCCGGTGGCGTGATGGCAGGCAACATTGAGCTAGCCGTTGGCACTGGCATCGGGTGCCTGATCGGCCTGATAACCATCCCACTACTAGCACGGTTCATTACACCGATAGCAGAGTAAACACATCGAAGCCATTCAAGGAGTGGTTTCTATTGTTTTTATTTAAATCAGTCTGAGGAGACAACCATGTATAAAGAAATTAGCTACGCAACCTACGCGTCAGACCCACACTACCTTGGCAACTCAGAGGGTGGTGCAGTCTGGGGCGATCTTTACTACGCACTCATAGAGTTCAGTAACGGTCGGCGCTTTCAGTCCCATTATGGGGAAAAGAGCAAGGAACTCCGTTGCGACGAAGACTTTGAGTGGTATCAGGATGTCGCTCATGTCGCGGCGGCAAAAGTTGATGGGTGGCTCAAGTCACTCGACCTTTCCGAGTTTGGATACACCGCAACACTGGCGGATCACTTCCGCGAGGTTGACCCTTGCTATGGGTCTTCTGCATTTCAATCCAAGGAGGCAACTGAGGGAGCCTTTCTTGACCGATAAGTAAGCACATCGGAGCTACTGGCAACAGTAGTTCTCATTGTATTTATTTAAAGCCTGAGGAGGCATGTTATGGCATATGTAACAGAGTTTAACGTAGGCGACACAGTCGTTCTTGAAGGTGATCGAATCAACGGATACGGTCACGAATGGACGTTAGTCGTTAGCTGGGTGGACTGGGGCAACTGGGACAGTGAGTTCGAGGCGGCACCGGACATGGTATTCACCAACGGCTACTGTTTTTCTGGCGACACTCTCTACTCCAAAGCAAACGGAGGCAAGAGAGTAGGTCAGTTCTTTTATGGATTCATCAAGAAGTAAACACATCGAAGCCGTTGGCAACAGCGGTTTCTATTGTATTTATTTAACCAGTCTGAGGAGACACATTATGCAAGCAATTAACGATATCTACACTAAGAAGCTCCAACGCCTTTACAAGCTCGACCGTCAGTACAGCGACCTCGTCGATACCCATCAGCGCGTCTGGGATGTTGAGGATGAGGACAGCAACTACGGCTACCGCCTGCGCGGTAAGCAGGAACGTGCAGAGGAAAAGCTATTCGACAGAATGGCCGTTATCGCAGATGATCTGCCAAAGCGCGAGTGCCTGAACTTCGACCGACAATATAAGGCAGTCCATGGCTATACCAGTACAGCAGTTTGTTATCACGTATAGAGGATTAGCCGATGGGGTGAGGAATATTTTTCCCCGCCGCGAAATTTTTAACTCATCTGACGATGGCTAGCGGGGGCTAGCCGAAACACCCTGCGGGGTGTCATGAGACCCAATGAGATCTCCTGAGATCTCCTGAAGCCTGAGGAGGCAGTTATGTTTAAACAATCAAATATAAATCCAATCTTACGATTAACGTGGGAATTGCTAGCTGATCCAAGGATTAGTCAGAAAATGAGAACCAAACTAAGGGCAGACGCTAGAAGCTATCAGTACCGCGATTACATGATCGGCAAGCTCGAACTTAAACAGATGATCGACAGCTCCAAAGAAAATAGAAAGCTAGCCGTTTACCACTGGGGCCGAGACTGTGACCAGTGCGAGGCTGACGGTGTAACAGCCATTCCTGCGACCGTTGTCGCATATGAGAATTGGGAGGCTCGGATCCACGACAATGCGGAAGGCCCAACCCGCACTGAAATTATCAGCTTTGATGAATACCGGAGCTTTGCCTCAACTCGCCGCGACCACCGCGCAGAGCAATACAACTACTAGCCGATGAGTACCGGATGGTGACCGGTCGAAACGCCCTCTGGGCGTCCTAGTAAACCAACTGCCTGAGGAGGCAAACCATGAAAAATGTTATTGAAATAACTGTCTATGACACTCCGTCCCACGCATGGGGAAAAGTCACCTGCCAACAGCTCATCGAGTTGGGCATTGATCTCAAGATCAGTAAATATAGCTATCGTAGCGGCGCTGACATCTATCTTGAAGAAGACTGTGACCTACCGCTGTTTGTTCAAGCGGCTAAGGCCTCTGGTATCGAGATAGATTTTCATGAGCAATCGCTGTTTAGTGACGATGCGGTTAAGCGTATGGAGCGTTACTCCCCCCTCGAAGTAAAGACCTGCTATATCCCTCGCGTGGATATTAAACCCTCACGCAGAGAGGTGGAGGCTTATCTTCCCCGCAATTTTTTCATTACTGATTGTAGTGATGAGCAAATTGTCATCAAGGGTATGGATAACCTTGGTTGGACTCTTGAGGGCTATGTTATCCCTCGACTGAGTTCCGGCTTAATCGGAGCTATCAAGGAGGTCGCGGCATGAATACAACTACTAGCTGAATGAGTGCCTGATGGTAACAGGCCGAAACAGGCTCCGGCCTGTCCTAGTAAACCACTGCCTGAGGAGGCACTTATGAGATATAAATACAACGATGGCGGCAGAGCAGATGCAGGGTATAAGGGCCACGCAGGGGATTGCGTCCCACGATCCATCATCATTGCTAATAACCTGCCCTATAGAAAGGTGAGAGCCGATCTTGATGAGCAGGTCAAGGTTATGACTGGCGGTCTCTGCCAATCAACGCAGAACGGTACTCCAACCCCAGTAGCGCATGCCTACCTGACGGCTCTTGGTTGGGAGGCTGTACCGATGGTCGGGAGTTCTATCTCTGAGGTTCCGGCTCGCGGAACATACATCGTCTATATCAAGACCAGTGGTCACTGGGCTTGCATCATCGACGGCGTAGTTAACGACACTTGGCAGTCTCATGTAACTCGAAGAACTAAAGATAAACTTTCAAGAATCTATGGATATTACAGGAGAAACATATGACTTCATTTGACGAGATATCGGAGTGGGAAAAGTATCACGACATGTCCGCTGATCAGAAAAAAGCAGAGGAGCAAAAAGAACGCCAGCGACGAATTGACGCGGATGATCGTCGGCGTAGGCTCTTTGATAGCGAGGATCACCAATTTGATTAACTCCAATTGATGAGAACCGGATTGTAACCGGTCGAAACAGCCTGCGGGCTGTCTTGGAAAACTAAAGTGGCGACACCAAGCCTGAGGAGGTGTTTCGGGCGCAAGCCCTATGGTGCCGCCGCCGACATTATACCTGAGGAGGTAATAGATGAAAACTCAAATGCAAATGTTCTATGACGCGAGTCATCACAACGCTCGCAAGTACAAGGCTTTTTTGACGATGGCCTTCGATCCTGACGAGCCTCTCACCAAGCGCGAGCTAATCGCAAACATACAGCGCAACCCTGCAACGTGGAAATGCTTTGAAAACTGGCTCGACGGAGACAAACTGCCAGATTGATCCAACTGATGAGCTGTGGATAGTGACCACACGAAACCCCGTAAGTCTAAGTCCACAATAGATTTATTTTTTAACCTATTGTGTTCGGGGTCTTGGAAAACTATGATGATAGCCAATATGGCGATAAATAACCCTGAGGAGGGATGTATGAAAATTAAATCAGTAGACGTTTTTGACACACCGGAAAATATGAGAGCTTTGCAAGATTACCTATCACAATTCAGCGGCGGCGAGGCAGTAGTTGCCCAAACTTGTGCATGGATGGCGTGGAATTTAGCGGCGAAGCTAACAGCGCAGGAAAGCGAAAATCCGACAGAATCTTTGGAGGTGGCGTAATGATTAACTTAAATATATATAGCGATATTACTATTAGGCGCACCATCGAAACCCATGAATTTATTTTGTCGCAAATAGAGCAAGGTAAGATATGGGAAAGTGCTAAAGCTCATGGCATGTTAGAAACACAATTAGAAGAAATGCAAGATGAATTAACGTGCAGACATACAGATGAGGAATATGAGAAGAATCGTATTCAGGGTCTTTTAGAAAAAGAGTTAGCGGAATTGCAAGCTGTAATGAAGAAAGATCAATGGGATGGGCGGTGGTGATATGAAAATTAAAAAGCATACAGTAAATAAACTAGGTCTGGAAATGATTCGACAGCAGTTACTTTCTCGATGCAAGCCGAGCGTTGTTAATGGATGGCTTGACGATGACCTGATCAGCTCGCGCAGATCGCAAGAAATGTTATCGGCATGGGCTACTGCGCTTGAAGATGTCTTAGACTCTGGTAATGGCGATGAGCTTGAAATCAGCCAACACCATGCGATTTCTGGACACGTCGAGCATCTCAGCGTCACTGACGAGGGTATCGATGTAGAAGAGGTGAAATATGACTAATAGAGTAATCACCACGAAGCCACCCCACAGGTGGTTTCTTAGTGTTTATTTTTGAACACCTAACTAAATCCTGAGGAGGATATTATGAAAAATCAAACTGAAACTATAGAGATAACGCCAACATGGGAAGAGACAGCAGTGATGTTAGTTGCGATCATGGAAGGCAATGGCGATA
>Ga0308012_10000691_pt1 | contig 19454 bp, 12 predicted proteins | sample Neamet179_FD_203133 | JGI IMG/M metagenome (GOLD analysis project Ga0308012, IMG submission 203133) | Marine microbial communities from water near the shore, Antarctic Ocean - #179 | ecosystem: Environmental > Aquatic > Marine > Unclassified | place: Southern Ocean | collected 2014-07-25 | reverse complement strand
ATCCAGCTGAGCTAAGAGCCCGTAGTTTTAAAGTTGCTACGTACAACTGTGTCGGGGTGGCAGGATTCGAACCTGCGACCTCCTCGTCCCAAACGAGGCGCGATGACCGGGCTACGCTACACCCCGAGTGCAATATTTTAGCGGAGAGACAGGGACTCGAACCCTGGCGACCCTAAGGTCGACAGATTAGCAATCTGCTGCATTACCACTCTGCCATCTCTCCTTTCGGACTTCAAACTTAAAGCTTGAGTTAAAAATTGCGAGTGCAAATGTAGTATTACAAATACTAATTAGCAAGATTTTTTTAGCTTTTTATTGTCTTTTTTTTATTCCGGGTATTCTAATCTTAAATGATAAATATTCATCAACTTTTTCTTGATCACTTTTTTAATAATTTTAATTTCTCTAAAAGTAATATCAGAATTTAAAAACTGATTATCTGCCATTTGTTTGTCAATAATTTTATCTATTAAATCACTGACTGACTGCGCAGTAGGAGTCTTCAAGCTTTTTGACGCAGCTTCGGCGGCATCACACATCATTAGAATTGCTGTCTCTTTTGAAAACGGAATTGGTCCTTGATACTGAAATTTCTTAATATCAACTTTAGTATCCGGATTTAATTCTTGTTCTTTTTTATAAAAATAATATGTAGAACTTGTTCCATGATGTGTTCTTATAAAATCAATAATTCTATCTGGTAAGTTGTGCTTTTTAGCCAACTCAACTCCTTTTATAACATGGTCTGTAATTATCTTAGTACTATCTCTCGGAGATAAATCATTATGTGGATTTACGCCTGTAGATTGATTTTCAATAAAGTACATAGGATTTAACATCTTACCAATATCATGATACAATGCTCCTGTTCTTACCAACATCGAGTTCGCGCCTATTTCATTCGCTGCAGCTTCTGCCAAATTAGCCACTTGCATTGAATGCTGAAATGTTCCTGGGGCTTTTTCATTCAACTCTCTTAAAAGCTTTGTATTTGTATTTGATAGCTCTAGCAACGTAACATCAGAAACCAATCCAAAGACTTTTTCATAAATATAAATGATGATCAAGGATAAGAACGACAACAAACCATTTAAAGCAAACAGTGCAAAATAGTCCCAATTTATTTGTGATGCATTTCCTTCTTTTATGATAGAAAAAGCAAAGTAGGTAATCATATAAATTAAGGTAATCTGTGCCACCGAAATAAATAGATTTGCTCTTTTGTACAACTCCGAAACGGTTAGTATTGTTACAATACCCGCAATAATATGCAAGTAAATAAACTCAAAACTATTCGGCACAATATACCCTAAAAGCAACACTGTTAAAACATGCGTAAACAGTCCCAGTCGAGCATCAAAAAAGGCTTTTAAAATTATGGGAAGTATACTTAATGGTACGATATATAAATAATCTGAATTGTATTTTATAACCAATGTTTGGATAAAAATCATGGAAAGCACATTAAAAAAGATGAATGTTACCTTGGTATTATTATTAAATATTTCTAATCGATTTTTATATAAAAACAATAATAACATCAATAAGGCTAAAGAAACCAATATGGTGTATCCAAAAACAATCCAATTATAGTTTGAATCTGTCCAAACTTTAGATTCAAACTCACTTTTTAAAGAATTTAGAATGGCCAGCTTCCTGTCTTTAACAATATCACCTTTTAAAATAATAAGTTCATCTGACGCAACTTTTCCTTTCGTATAAGAAATATGACTTATTTCACTGTCAATTATTTTATTAGATAAAACTTTATCATAGGAAACATTGGGTTTTATAATTCCTGCTAAAATATTTAACACTAATTTTTGGGCATTCGTAAAAGGCTCATCCCCTAAATTAGCATTGATAATTGCTAAGACATCTTTAGAGGTCAATAAGTTTTTAAATAAAATATCTTGTACTTCATTCTCTTTTTTCAGAACAACTATTTGATCCTTTACAGAGACTCTACCCTCACTTACAACTTCAAGAAAACCAACACCATATACTTTTTGGATAACTTTCTCCCCTGTAATTGTTAACCGATTAATTTCATCAACAGTTAAAGAATCACTAAGGTTTATTTGAGATATTCTATTTTTAAAATTTAGCTTTACAGCAGCAACTACATTGGTGTCATATTCAAAATACAGTTTTGCATTGACCTCAATCTGTTTCTTTTCAATAGTAATTTCATCGGCTGTTTTCTGAATAGCAAAATCAAAAGGAGCATATAAATTATCATATTTCCAAAGTTGACCATTGTTAAAATCGTATTTAAACTGACCTCCTTTTGGAAACAGATACACGATCGCTATCGTCGTAATTAAAAATAAAAACACCTTATAGATGATGGTATTGTTTCTGTAGATTTTGTTTACTATTTCACTCATCGTTATCGCTCTTGTTATAACAAACTTACAGTAAAATTGTGACGCTTAAAAATTACACATCTATTAAGATTTCTTTTTGATTTTATTTGGTTATTTTTGCAATATAATTTTCAAATAAAAACGATAAATTCATAGTATGAAAGATGTTGTAATTGTATCAGTAGCGAGAACGCCAATAGGGAGTTTTATGGGGAGCTTATCTTCAGTACCAGCTACAAAATTAGGAGCGATCGCTATAAAAGGAGCTTTAGAAAAAATAAACTTAGATGCTAATTTAGTAGACGAAGTTTTTATGGGAAATGTAGTTTCTGCGGGCTTAGGACAAGCACCTGCAAGACAAGCTGCTATTTATGCGGGAATTCCTGATACAGTTCCTTGTACAACTGTAAATAAAGTTTGTGCTTCAGGTATGAAAGCGATAATGTTAGCCGCTCAAACAATTTCTTTAGGTGATGCAGATGTTGTTGTTGCTGGTGGAATGGAAAACATGAGTTCAATTCCTCATTATCAACATGCTAGAAATGGCGCTAAATTTGGCCCAATTACCATGGAAGACGGTATGCAAAGAGATGGTTTAGTTGATGCTTACGGTAAAGTTGCCATGGGTGTTTGTGCTGACGAATGTGCTACTAAATATGAGTTTTCTAGAGAAGATCAAGATACATTTGCAATTCAATCTTACAATCGCTCGGCAAAAGCTTGGAGTGAAGGTAAATTTGATGATGAAATCGTACCTGTTTCAATTCCACAAAGAAGAGGAGAGCCAGTTATTTTTTCTGAAGATGAAGAATATAAGAATGTAAGAATGGAAAAAATTCCAGCCTTAAGAGCCGCTTTCACAAAAGACGGAACCGTAACTGCAGCAAATGCATCTACCATAAATGATGGTGGAGCAGCACTTATTTTAATGTCTGCTGAAAAAGCTAAAGAATTAAATATAACTCCGATTGCAAAAATAAAAAGTTTTGCAGATGCTGCTCACGAACCAGAATGGTTTACAACCGCACCTGCAAAAGCATTACCAAAAGCATTAGCAAAAGCTAATTTATCTATTGATGATGTTGATTATTTTGAATTAAATGAAGCATTTTCTATTGTTGGTTTAGCAAATATGAAAATTTTAGGCCTTACAGATGATACTGTAAACGTAAATGGTGGAGCCGTTTCTTTAGGACACCCATTAGGTGTTTCTGGAGCAAGAATTGTAATTGCTTTAACATCAATCTTAAAACAAAATAACGCCAAAATTGGTGCTGCTGCAATTTGTAATGGTGGTGGTGGTGCTAGTGCAATGATTATCGAAAAGTTATAAATAACTTTTCTTCATTATAAAAAAGAGAAATTGATTTACGGTATTTGTAATCTTAGTATTGTTCCTATTCGCGCAGAAGCTTCTGAAACTTCAGAAATGACAAGTCAGGTGCTATTTGGCGAGCATTTTACAATTATTGAAAAAGAGAAAAATTGGAGTAAAGTTCAATTAGCTTTTGATGACTATGAAGGCTACATAGACAACATACAATTTGAAGAGATTTCAGAAGATTTATTTCACAAACTATCCGTAAATGAACCCGTTTATTCTGGTGAAATAATTGATTTTATTTCTAGCCCAACAAACGATTTAACGACAATTCCTTTAGGTTCTAGATTGCCTTTTTATAATGAAGAACAATTTGCCATTAATACGAAGAGCTACAAATACGAGGGCGCTATTTTTACTGGAACCCTTTTAAAAAATGAAATCATTCAAAAAGCATTTACTTTTCTAAATGCTCCGTATTTATGGGGAGGTAAAACTCCTTTTGGCATCGATTGTTCTGGTTTCACACAAATGGTTTATAAATTTTGTGGTTACAAACTTTTTAGAGACGCAAAACAACAAGCCTTACAAGGCGAAGTGTTAAGCTTTATTGAAGAAAGCGAACCAGGAGATTTGGCTTTTTTTGACGACGAAGAAGGGAATATAATTCATGTAGGAATCATTTTAAATGACTACCATATTATACATGCACATGGAAAAGTTAGGATTGATACTTTAGATCATAGTGGTATTTTTAATGCCGACCTACAAAAGCACACTCATAAACTTCGAGTCATTAAAAAAATTATATAAAAAAATCCGAAACTTAAAAGTTTCGGATTTTTTTTACTCTTAAAATTAAAAGTATTATTGAGCTCTCATTTCTTTATAAATTGGTCTTAAAGCATCTGCCTCTTTTTCCATTTCTAAAGTATCATAAATATTTAACAACGTTCTAACAGTACCTTTAGATCTCTTAATGCTATCTGCTTTCATTAAGTATGGTAAAGCCTTTTTATACAGTGCTTTTTGCTTCTCCTGTAACTCGTCATATTTATTAAAATTAGATAAATTTTTATTCATTTCTTCTACAATTTCTTTTTCTCCTCCAAGTAAAGCAAGTGCTAAATTCATATAAGCATCTCCGTAGTCTGGTTTTAATTCAATTGCTTTTTTATAAAAACCAATTGCTTCTTCAGTTTTATTTTGATTTGCATTTACAACACCTAAATTAAAAAATAAATTTGGGTTCGTAGGGTCAATTTTCACTGCTTCTACCATCAATTCTCCAAACTTATCCATTTTATCAAGCTTAATATACATCTGAGCTTGATTCAGTAATAAGTTAATATTTTTAGGACTTGCTTTTCTTGCTTCCTCTAAAGCAGTAATCGCTAATTCTGGTTTTCCTTGGTTTACATATATATAACCAATATTTTCAATAATTTCTATTTGTTTAGATTCTGTTGATTTGTCTAGCGAATTATTATAACCACCAGCTTTTACCATTAGATCTCTTTGCATTTTAGAACCTAAATTTTCCTCTTCACCACTTTCTATATTAGTAGCAAAATATTGTGTTGTAGCACCACTATATCCAATATCTTTTAACTGACCATAATACTTCAAAGCAGTATCGTATTCTTTTGCTATAGAGGCACTTACAGCTGCATTATACAATGTTGACGTATCTTTAGGATATAATTGATAAGTCAGATAGAAATTTTCTGATGCTAATTTGTAATTTTTATCTTCATTATAAAATTTTACAGCTTTATTAGAAACTTTTTCTATCATAGAATTTAGTATAGGTTGTGCTAATTTCGTGTATTTAGTTTTTCCTATTTCTATCTCATAAGCAAATAATTTATTGAAGGCATTTGCACCCTCACTATATTTATCTTGCCCTGCTAAAGCTTGTCCTTTTAAATAATAATATTTCGCTTTGTATTTAGCATCCATCGTCTCTAACATACTATCTACAGAGTTTATAGCTGTTAATGCTGCTACAAACTCACTCTTTTTTATCGCTTTCTCTGCCGTTTTCAATTCAGCCTTTTGTGCAAATGCTCCAATGGTCATCAATCCTAGAGAAAGAGCTATAATTTGTTTTTTCATTTTAATATATTTAATTAATTGTTATTCTTGATTATCATTTTCAACTTCCGTGCCATCTTCAACATCACCCTCAGCTTCTCCTTCAGTTTCCTCTTCAGTTTCTTCTTCGTGAGCAACTTTCGCAACAGCAGCAATACTATCAGAATCTTTAATATTTATCAAACGAACACCTTGTGTTGCACGTCCCATAACTCTTAAATCTTCAACAGCCATTCTAATTGTAAGACCAGATCTGTTTATAATCATTAAATCGTTAGAGTCATCTACGTTTTTAATAGCTACTAAATTACCTGTCTTTTCTGAGATGTTTAAAGTTTTAACCCCTTTACCTCCTCTATTGGTAACTCGGTAATCTTCTAATTTAGAACGCTTTCCATATCCTTTTTCTGATACAACTAATATGTTGCTTTCCATATCATTTACAGCAACCATACCAATTACCTCATCATTTTCATGTTGTAAAGTAATACCTCTTACTCCAGAAGCAGTTCTTCCCATTGGGCGAGTTTTAGCTTCTTCGAAACGAATTGATTTACCAGATTTTAAAGCTAACATTACTTGACTGTCTCCAGTTGTTAATTTTGCTTCTAATAATTCATCTCCTTCTTTAATCGTAATTGCATTAATACCATTTGTTCTTGGACGAGAATATTGCTCTAATAAAGTCTTTTTAACTTGACCTTTCTTAGTTGCCATAATTACATAATGACTATTGATATACGCTTCGTCTTTTAAATCTTGTGTTACTAAGAATGCTTTTACTTTATCATCTTGTTCAATGTTGATTAAGTTTTGCATTGCTCTACCCTTGGTGTTTTTACCACCTTCAGGAATTTCATACACTCGCATCCAGAATACTTTTCCTTTCTGAGTGAAAAACATCATATATTGATGATTTGTACCCACAAATAAATGCTCTAAGAAATCTTCATTTCTGGTAGTTGCGCCTTTTTGACCTCTTCCACCTCTGTTCTGAACTTTATATTCTTCAAGATTTGTACGTTTTAAATACCCTGCATTAGAGATTGTTACCACCACTTTCGTATCAGGTATCATATCTTCAATACTCATGTCTCCACCAGCATATTCTATTACAGATCTACGCTCATCACCATACTTATCTTTGATATGAAGTAATTCGTCTTTAATAATTTGATAACGTCTAGGTTCGTTTGCTAAAATATCTTTTAAGTCTATGATAGTTAACATAATTGCATCAAACTCTGCACGCAATTTATCTTGTTCTAAACCTGTTAATTGACGCAAACGCATTTCTACAATTGCTTTTGCTTGAATTTCAGATAACTCAAAACGTTTAATTAAGCTTTCTTTTGCTTCATCAGCATTAGAAGAAGCTCTAATAATTTTTATTACTTCGTCAATATTATCAGATGCAATAATTAATCCTTCTAAAATATGCGCTCTCGCTTCTGCTTTCTTTAATTCGAATTCTGTTCTACGAACAACAACTTCATGTCTGTGCTCAACAAAATAATGAATTAACTGCTTTAAATTTAATTGTTCTGGTCTTCCTTTAACCAAAGCAATATTATTTACACTAAAAGAAGTTTGTAATTGTGTGTATTTAAATAACTTATTTAAAACGATATTAGGAATTGCATCACGTTTTAAAATGTATACAATACGCATTCCGTTTCTATCAGATTCATCTCTAATATTAGAAATACCTTCTACTTTTTTATCATTTACTAATTCAGCAGTTTTTTTAATCATTTCTGCTTTATTCACTTGGTAAGGAATCTCTGTAACAATAATACATTCACGCCCCTTAACCTCTTCAATAACCGCTTTAGCACGCATTACAATACGTCCACGACCTGTATGAAAAGCATCTCTTACACCATCATAACCATAAATAATCCCTCCTGTTGGAAAATCTGGCGCAGTAATATGTTGCATTAACTCATCGATCTCAATATCTCTATTTTCGATATATGCCATGGTACCGTTAATAACTTCAGTTAAGTTATGAGGTGCCATATTTGTTGCCATACCCACAGCAATACCCGATGCTCCGTTTACTAATAAAGTAGGGATACGAGTCGGTAAAACTGTTGGTTCTTGTAAAGTATCATCAAAATTTAAACGATGATCTACGGTATCTTTTTCAATATCAGCTAACATGTCTTCTGATATCTTTTGCATTCTAACCTCAGTATAACGCATTGCAGCAGGACTATCTCCATCCACAGAACCAAAATTTCCTTGACCATCAACCATCATGTAACGCACACTCCAGTGTTGCGCCATCCTCACCATAGAATCGTATACAGAAGTATCACCGTGTGGGTGAAACTTCCCTAAAACTTCCCCAACAATTCTTGCTGATTTCTTGTAAGATCCAGTTGCTTTAATTCCTAACTCATGCATACCAAACAAAACCCTTCTGTGAACTGGCTTTAAACCATCTCTTACATCGGGTAATGCTCTTGAAACAATTACTGACATCGAGTAATCGATGTATGCAGCTTTCATCTGATCCTCAATGTTAATCGGAATTAACTTTTCTCCGTCTGACATATATATATTTTGATTAAAATTAATTCATTTTTTAAAAACAAGGCAAGATACTATTTTCCACCCTTTTTACAAAGGTTTTAGTGCCTGTAATTGAGCAGAGTTATCAACATTTTATGATAATTTTTAACAGTATTTTATTTGCTTGATTTACAAGAGTTTTCTACCTTGGTATTACAATTAAACGGTCAGTAATTTACCATTGGCATATTTTTTGTAATTATTGAAAAAAAAAAGGACTAAATTTACAACACATCAATATAGAAAGAACGAAATATGGACGATAATTTTTCACCAAAAGTCAGAGATGTAATCACTTTCAGTAAGGAAGAAGCCTTAAGACTAGGGCATGAGTTTATTGGAACAGAACATCTAATATTAGGTTTAATTAGAAAAGCAGAAGGAAAAGCGATAGAGATTCTAACAACACTTGATGTTGATTTAATTTTATTACGTAAAAAACTAGAGCAATTAAACCCATCGAACCCAACATTAATAGAAAATACAGAAAAACCAAATTTACGTTTAACGAGACAAGCGGAAAAGGCGCTAAAAACTACTTTTTTAGAAGCTAAATTATATCAAAGTGAATCGATAGATACGGCGCATTTATTATTATGTATTTTAAGAAATGAAAACGACCCAACAACAAAGTTGATTCAAAAATATCATGTGAATTATGATGATGTAAAAACGTTATATAAACAACTGCATGTAGAAGATACTGATGTCGCTTTACCATCAAACCCAATTGCGGAAACTCCTTCTGACGATGATGAATACGCTTCAGAAAAACCAAATCCTTTTGAGCAGTCTCAAAAAACTAAAACTTCTAAAAAATCAAAAACACCTGTATTAGATAATTTTGGTAGAGACTTAACTGATTTAGCAGAGAAAGGCAAATTAGACCCGGTTGTTGGACGACAAAAAGAAATTGAGCGTGTTTCGCAAATTTTAAGTAGAAGAAAGAAAAACAATCCAATGTTAATTGGTGAACCTGGAGTTGGTAAATCTGCTATTGCAGAAGGTTTAGCGTTAAGAATTGTAGAACGTAAAGTGTCTAGAATTCTGTTTGACAAACGTATTGTTTCTCTAGATTTAGCAAGCTTAGTTGCAGGTACAAAATATAGAGGTCAGTTTGAAGAACGCATGAAAGCTTTAATGAATGAACTTGAAAAAAATGAGGATATCATTTTATTTATTGATGAAATTCACACCATCGTTGGTGCTGGTGGCGCAACAGGTTCTTTAGATGCTTCAAACATGTTAAAACCCGCTTTAGCAAGAGGAGAAATACAATGTATCGGTGCAACTACGTTGGATGAGTTTAGAACAAATATCGAAAAAGATGGCGCGTTAGAACGTCGTTTCCAAAAAGTAATTGTAGATCCAACATCCGTAGAAGAAACCATTCAAATATTACAAAATATTAAGAGTAAATACGAAGAACATCATCATGTAAATTATACAGATGCTGCCATTGATGCTTGTGTGAAATTAACAAACAGGTATATGACGGACAGATACCTACCAGACAAAGCAATTGATGCTTTAGACGAGGCTGGCTCTAGAATTCATATTACAAACATTGTAGTTCCTCAACAAGTTTTAGAGTTAGAATCGCAATTAGAAATTATTAGAGACAGTAAAACAAAAGCTGTTAATAGTCAAAAATATGAAGAAGCTGCGAAGTTAAGAGATGATGAAAAAAACATTGAAGCTGCTTTAAACTCTGCCCAAAAACAATGGGAAGATGATTCAAAATTAAACAAGGAAATTGTTACAGAAGACAATGTTGCAGAAGTGGTTTCTATGATGACAGGTATTCCTGTAAATAGAGTTGCAGAAGCAGAAACGCATAGATTACACGAACTTCCTTCAATGATAAAAGGAAAAGTAATTGGGCAAGATGAAGCGGTAACGAAAGTTGTAAAAGCAATACAGAGAAATAGAGTTGGATTAAAAGACCCAAATAAACCTATTGGTTCTTTTATTTTCTTAGGACAAACAGGTGTTGGAAAAACACAATTAGCAAAGGTTTTAGCGCGTGAATTATTCGATTCTGATGATTCCTTGATTAGAATTGACATGAGTGAATACATGGAGAAATTCGCTATCTCTCGTTTAATTGGTGCACCTCCGGGATATGTAGGTTATGAAGAAGGCGGACAGTTAACAGAGAAAGTTAGAAGAAAACCGTATTCAGTTATTTTATTAGATGAGATTGAAAAAGCACATCCAGATGTATTTAATATGTTACTTCAGATTTTAGATGATGGACATATTACGGATAGCCTTGGACGTAAAATCGATTTTAGAAATACCATTATCATTATGACTTCTAACATTGGTGCGCGTCAGTTAAAAGACTTTGGTGGCGGTGTTGGTTTTGGTACTTCTTCTAAAAAAGAACAAGCAGATGCGAATGCAAAATCTATCATTGAAGGTGCTTTAAAGAAATCTTTTGCGCCTGAGTTTTTAAACAGAATAGACGACGTAATTGTTTTTAACGCTTTAGAAAGAGAAGATATTCATTCTATTATAGATATTGAGTTAGATCAATTACTAAACAGAATATCTGATTTAGGCTATACTTTAAACTTAAGCGAAAAAGCAAAAGATTATATAGCAGACAAAGGCTTCGATAAAAAGTATGGAGCAAGACCGCTAAAAAGAGCTATTCAAAAATATATAGAAGATGCTTTAGCAGAAGAAATTGTGAATTCTAAATTATCTGAAGGAGACACAATTACGATGGATTTTGATGATGACAAAAAAGAACTCACCATCAAGATTAAAAAAGGTAAAAAGAAACCTGAAATAAGAACAGAAACAAAATCTTAAAATAGAAAAATCCCAAACTTGCGTTTGGGATTTTTTATGTCTTCGAAGTATAAAGGATCATTAATCAAATAACTCTAAACTATCAATTTCTAAAGAAGTAATAAATTTAGAAGCATTTATAATATCATAATGTAAAACTCTGTCTTCTTCTACAATGGTAACATCTTTTCTAAAAAGACTAATCATACTTTCTATAAACGGAGAACTTTTACCGTTTCCAAAACTCAACGCTTGAGAAGCTGTAAATAATTCAATCGCGAAAATAGTTTGTAAATTATCTACAATCTTTTTACATTTTGTTGCCGCATTTGCGCCCATAGAAACATGATCTTCTTGCCCATTACTAGACTCAATAGAATCTACACTTGCAGGTGTTGCGTATTGTTTATTCTGACTTACAATACTTGCTGCTGTGTATTGTGGAATCATAAAACCTGAATTTAATCCTGGATTTGAAGCCAAAAAAGGTGGTAAATGTCTGTGACCAGAAACTAACTGATAGGTTCTTCTTTCGGATATATTTCCTAATTCTGATAACGCAATTGCTAAAAAATCTAATCCTAAAGCTAAAGGTTGACCATGAAAATTTCCTCCAGAAATAATTTCATCTTCATCCACAAAAATATTAGGGTTGTCGGTAACAGAATTAATTTCCGTTAAAAAAGTTTTGCTTACAAATCGAATGGTATCTTTTGTTGCGCCATGAACTTGTGGCATACATCTAAAAGAATAAGGATCTTGTACATGCTGTTTTTCTTGAGCGATTAACTCACTACCTTCCAAGAAAGTATTAATTCTATGTGCTGTTTTTATTTGTCCGTTGTGTGGTCTAGCAAAATGAATTAGTTCATTAAAAGGTTCTTTTCTTCCGTCAAAACCTTCCAAAGAAATAGTACCAATTAAATCTGCTAAATACGATAATTTATGTGCTTTTAACAAACAATCAATTCCGTAAGCAGACATAAACTGCGTTCCATTTAATAAGGCTAAACCCTCTTTAGATTGTAAACTTATTTTATCCCAAGAAAATATTTTTAATAATTCTTCTGATGAAATTATTTCACCTTTATAATACACTTCTCCTAATCCAATTAAAGGTAAAGATAAATGTGCTAAAGGTGATAAATCTCCAGAAGCACCTAAAGATCCTTGTGTATAAACCACAGGAGTAATATCATTATTATAAAAATCAATCAATCTATTTACGGTTGCCAATTGCACTCCTGAATGTCCATAACTTAAAGCTTGTACTTTAAATAAAATCATCAGTTTTACAATTTCCTTTGGCACTTCATCTCCAGTTCCACAGGCATGACTCATCACTAAATTTTCTTGTAATTTCTGTAAATTATTACCATCGATTTTCACATTATACAAAGAACCAAAACCAGTATTGATTCCATAAATTGGTTTCGAAATCGATTTCGTTTTTACATCTAAAAAAGCCCTGCATTTTTCAATTTTTTGAATAGCAGATTCTGATAAAGCTAACTTAATATCCAAAGAAATTATTTCTTGAATTTTAGATAATTCTAAAGGTACTGAACTTATATAATGAGTGGAATTCATGAGTTGATTAATTGATGTTCAAAAGTGCAAATTCAAAGCTGTATATGCAAGTGATTTTAACTATTTTTCTCTGAATTAATATTTTATCTTTGTAATGAATTTTAAAATTTTATAATGAAAAAATTGTGCACCCTTCTTTTTGGTTTATTAATCATGAGCGCTTGTAGTCAAGAACAATCTAAAAATCACCTTACATTATCTGGTCAATTAGAAAACAACAAAGACTCTGTCTTAACGATAGCGAACAAGCAAGGAGCTATAAAAGAAATAAATATAAATGCTGCTGGTGTTTTTAAAGATACTTTCAAAATAGAAAGTGGTGCGATTTACACTTTCCAGACTGGTGATAAACGAGCTCCTATTTATTTAAAAAATGGATTCAACATTACATTAAAAGGGGATGTTGAAAATCTTATGAAAAGTTTAAAATTTTCTGGTGAAGGTTCTAACAACAGTAATTTTATAATTGCACAAATAGAAAAAAGTCAAAGTATCGGAAATCCTCAATTAATTTTAGATTTAGAGGAAGTTCTTTTCAAGAAAAAGGTTGAGCAATTAAAGTTTGAGTATGATAGTATTTTAAATTCATACAGTAATTTAGACAGTACTTTGTACAACTCTATTCTTAAACAAAACAATCAATTAGTTGCTTACTTTAACAACACGTATAGTAAAAATAAAACGATGGGAAAAGGAATACTTTCTCCTAAGTTTGAAAATTATATTGATATAAAAGGAGGCAAAAAATCATTAGATTCTTTTAAAGGGAAGTACGTTTATATAGATGTTTGGGCAACTTGGTGTGGCCCTTGTATTCAACAAATACCTTATTTACAAACTTTAGAAAAAGAATACCACAATAAGAACATCGAGTTTGTTAGTATTTCTACGGATGAATCTAGAAGAAGTGGTGGTTCTTGGGAAGCTGCTGAAAACAAATGGAGAGGTTTTATCAAAAAGAAAAATATGACAGGTGTTCAACTTTGGGCTGGAAAAGACAACTCTTTTCAACAAGCATATCAAATCAATTCAATACCTAGGTTTATTTTAATTGATCCTGAAGGAAAAATAGTAGATGCAAATGCTGCTAGGCCATCTGACCCTGCATTAAAATCTTTATTTACTTCTTTAGGGATTTAACTAAAAATTCAAAAAAGACATAAAAAAAAGCGAAATTCAAATTTGAATTTCGCTTTTTTTTATGCTTGGTTTTTAAAAAACCTATTCTTTATAAACACCCATTTCAGAATATTTATCCATTCTTTTCGTTACTAAATCTGTATCCGATAAATCTTTTAAATCTTCAAAAGCAGCTAAAATTTGTTTTTCAACAGCTTTAAAAGCTCCTTCTCTATCGGTATGTGCGCCACCAACTGGCTCTTTAATAATTGCATCAATTAACTTTAACCTTTTCATATCGGCCCCTGTTAATTTTAATGCTGAAGCAGCTTGTTCTTTAAACTCCCAACTTCTCCATAAAATTGAAGAACAAGATTCAGGAGAAATAACAGTGTACCACGTATTTTCCATCATATAAACTCTGTCTCCGACACCTATTCCTAATGCGCCTCCAGAAGCTCCTTCACCAATAACAATTGTAATAATTGGTGTTTTTAAACGAGTCATTTCCAAAATATTTCTAGCAATAGCTTCACCTTGTCCGCGTTCTTCTGCTTCTAAACCAGGGTATGCACCAGGTGTATCTAATAAAGTAACAACAGGAATGTTAAATTTTTCTGCCATTTTCATTAAACGCAAGGCTTTTCTATACCCTTCAGGGTTTGCCATTCCGAAATTTCTGTACTGACGCGTTTTGGTATTGTATCCTTTTTGTTGACCAATAAACATAAAAGATTGATCTCCAATTTTACCTAAACCACCAATCATAGCTTTATCATCTTTAACATTTCTGTCTCCATGAAGTTCCATAAAAGTGTCTCCGCAAAGTGCTTTGACATAATCTAAAGTATAAGGTCTATTTGGGTGTCTAGATAATTGAACTCTTTGCCAAGGAGTTATATTTTTATAAATATCTTTTCTAGCTTCAGCTAATTTTTTTTCTATCTTTTTGCAAGTTGCCGTAACATCTACATCACTTTCTTCACCAATAATTTGACACTTTTGGAGCTGGTCTAAAAGCTCTTTTATTGGCATTTCAAAATCTAAATATTCCATTTTGTAATTATTTGATCAGGTTGTTTTGATTGACAAACATACCATAAAATTTACTTTCTATAGCAAGTTGATTTATTTTTTTACCTTTTGTAAAATCTTCTGTTTTATTATTGATTTATTCTTGATAATCCCGTTAATTAAAACGACACCTAAAACAATACAAGCGCCTAAATAAAACTCTGGATTCATTTTTTCTTTGTCACCAAAAATAAATAATGCTAAAATAATGGCATAAACTGGTTCTAAATTTATGGTAAGCATAACTGTGTAAGGAGATAAGTATTTCATCACTTTTACGGATACAATAAATGCGTAAGCGGTACAAATACTACTTAGAACAAGTAGATAAATCCAATCTGAGTTTTGTAAACTGAAAAAAGAAACTGAAAAACTATTATTTAAAAACAAATAGACTGTTACAAAAAGAGTACCGAATAAAAGTTGATATAATGAGATGGAATCTGCACTATACCTTTTGATAAAAAGTCCGTTTAGAACAGCAAATAAAGATCCTAAAAAAGAGGATATTAAAGCGTAGATTATTCCTAGTTTATATTGACTTTCAAAATTAAAAATGATATACAAACCTGCGATTACTAATAACCCAAGAATAATTTCTAATAATTTAATTTTCCTTTTAAAAAAAAGAGGTTCTATTAGTGATGTGAAAAAGGCACCTGTACTCATGGTTACTAAAGCAACAGAAACGTTTGATACTTTAATGGCTTTAAAAAAGAAGATCCAATGAAGTGCAATAATAATTCCTGTTATTAAAAATTTGAGCAATCCTCTTTTATCAACATAAAAACTTTTCTTTTTAAAAAGAAAATAAATAGCAATAAAGATGACTGCTAAACCCATTCTAAAGAATACTAAAGGAATAGCATCAATAGTTATTAAAGCGCCTAGTATTGCCGTGAACCCCCAAATAAAAACAATGAGATGTAATAATAGATAATTTTTGGTTCTATTTCCTAGCATAATAATAGAGAAATATAGCTATAAACCCGAAAAAGAAGTTTGGTATCCAAACGTATAATAACGAATCTACGCCAGCAACAGCTCCAAGAACTTCAGCAATTTTCATTAAAAAAACATACATAAACATAATACCAACTCCTATTGCTAAATTGATTCCTGTTCCACCTCTTTTTTTCCTAAATGCCAATGCTACAGCAATAATTGTAAGGATGTAACTAGCAATTGGGAGACTTGTTCTTTTATGAAATTCAACCAAATACGCATTTAAATTTTTAACACCTCTTTTCTTAGAAATACGAATAAATTTCAACAATTCATTTGATGGCATTTCTTGTGAAAGTGCAGATTTATAGATTAAATCTTTAGGAGTAAAATTAAAAAGGGTGTCAATTTTACTTCCAGAAAAAATACTATCCCTGTCTTTATATATTTGACGTTTCCTCCAATTTTGAAGTGTAAAAACAGAATCTTTTGTATTGAATCTAATATTATCCGCAACTAATTTTGATTTTAATTTTAAACCATCATAAACTTCTGACGTAAAATCGTAACCAGAATTTGATTGTGTGTTAAAGCTTCTTATAAAGATATATGTACTATCTGTTAATTGTAAACTGAAATCATGTACATATTTTAATTCATTTTTTTGCTTACTACTATTTATATATTCTTTCTCAAACTTTTTTCTAGTTTTACTACTACTTGGCACTACAAAGTGATTCATTAAAAGAGAAACAATTGTAATTAAAGTTGCTCCCAAAAAATAAGGATATAGAAATCTTGTAAACGAAACTTTAGCATTTGTTATGGCAATAACTTCTGTATTGTTCGAAAGTTTTGAAGTGAATAAAATAACAGCAATAAACAATGCCAATGGCATAAATGTATTAGCATAATAGATGATGAAATTTTTATAATATTCATCTACAACTTGATAAAACCCTAAATCTGCATGTTCTAAAAAATTATCGATTTTCTCAGAAATATCGATCGCAACAGCAATAGGTATTAAGATTAGTAAAGTAAACAAAAAGGTTACCAAAAATCGTTTCAATATGTACCAATCTATAATTTTCAAAAGCTCAGCTTTGTTTAATATTTTATATTTCTAGAATTTTACAAACGTTTATCCATTTGCTTCACCATTTTATCTTTCCATTCTCTAAAATCTCCAGCCAAAATATGTTTTCTAGCTTCGCGTGTTAACCACACATAAAATCCAAGATTATGAATAGAAGCAATCTGTTTTCCTAACATTTCTTTAGCAGCAAATAAATGACGCAAATAGGCTTTAGAATATAAAGTATCTACATAAGTGATATCCATATCATCAATAGGAGAAAAATCATTTTCCCACTTTTTGTTTTTTATATTGATACTTCCATGAGCAGTAAACAACATCCCATTTCTGGCATTTCTAGTTGGCATTACACAATCGAACATATCAATACCTAAAGCAATATTTTCTAAAATATTTATTGGAGTTCCAACACCCATTAAATATCTTGGTTTATCTTCTGGAAGTATTTCTGTAACAACCTCTGTCATTGCATACATTTCTTCTGCTGGTTCCCCAACAGAAAGTCCACCAATTGCATTACCTTGAGCACCTGCATTTGCAATATACTCAGCAGATTCTCTCCTTAAATCTTTATACGTACTTCCTTGAACTATTGGAAAAAAAGTTTGTTCATGTCCATACTTAAATGGTAATTTCTCAAGATGATTCATACATCTATTCAACCATCTATGCGTCATATGCATAGAACGTTTAGCGTAATTATAATCACAAGGATAAGGTGTACATTCATCAAAAGCCATGATAATATCAGCACCTATTGTACGCTGTACTTCCATAACACTTTCTGGTGTAAAAAAGTGCATAGAACCATCGATGTGACTTTTAAACTTCACACCTTCTTCTTCTATTTTTCTCCTTCCAGAAAGAGAATATACTTGATACCCTCCAGAATCTGTTAAGATATTTCTATCCCAATTCATAAACTTGTGTAAACCACCAGCTTGTTCTAGAATATTAGTTTTTGGGCGTAAGTATAAATGATAGGTATTAGCTAAAATTATATCAGGATTTATCTCGTTTTTAAGTTCTGTTTGATGAACACCTTTTACAGTTCCAACAGTTCCTACAGGCATAAAAATTGGAGTTTCTATAGTTCCATGGTCAGTCGTTATTACTCCTGCTCTAGCCTTACTCTTCGGGTCAGTTATTTTTAAGTCAAAATTCATTGATGACAAAGATAAGACTATTTAAGAACTCAGAAATACAATGAAGTGTTATAAAATTGAAAAAAATAATACTCTTAAAAAAGTACACTAATCATGAATTTTATATTAAGTTATTCATCTATATAAAGGTTCTTTGAATCAAAATTTAATTATTATCAGAACAATATTTCTAATAATTATTACGAAAAACATTACAAATCAAAAAAAGTGATAAAAACAGATTGAATATCAACTAAAATAGGCAGATATTTAAAAAAAACGGATTCAAAAATCACAAGACAAGCAAAGGTTAGATTTTTCTATTTAATTTATATGAAATTTTATAAACGTAAACTTACAGGGTCAATTGTATTGAAAAAAAGATTTTAGAGCACAGTTTATTTACAATAAAATCTATATTGATTCCTTTGTAGGTTAAAAAATAAGCTTCAAATGTTGTTTACAAAATATTTGATAATAAAAAAACCCTCATATCGTAAGATATGAGGGTTTTAAATCTTGAATATTTCAAGATAAAGAAAGGCAGCGACCTACTCTCCCACATAAATGCAGTACCATCGGCGCTATTGGGCTTAACTTCTCTGTTCGGTATGGGAAGAGGTGATCCCCAATGCTATAACCACCCTAAAATTTTCAGCTGAATTGCTTCAACTCTATAAGTTGTGTTTAAACGTTGGTTTTATAACCTTGTTTGTAAAAAAAAGCCTCATATCGTAAGATATGAGGCTTATAAATCTTGAATATTTCAAGATAAAGAAAGGCGGCGACCTACTCTCCCACATAAATGCAGTACCATCGGCGCTATTGGGCTTAACTTCTCTGTTCGGTATGGGAAGAGGTGATCCCCAATGCTATAACCACCCTAAAATTTTCAGTTGAATTGCTTCAACTGTATAAGTTGACATATGGTAAAATAATATTGTAAAAATCGAATAAAAAAAGAGTGTCTCTCCCGCCGAAGCGGGAGAAGCGTACATAAGTCTATGGGTTATTAGTACTACTTGGCTATGACATTACTGCCTTTACACCTATAGCCTATCAACGTGGTAATCTCCCACGACCCTTTAAAGAAATCTCATCTTGTGGTGGGTTTCGCGCTTATATGCTTTCAGCGCTTATCCCTTCCCGACGTAGCTACTCTGCCATGCTCCTGGCGGAACAACAGATACACTAGAGGTCAGTCCAACTCGGTCCTCTCGTACTAGAGTCAGATCCACGCAAATTTCTAACGCCCACAGCAGATAGAGACCGAACTGTCTCACGACGTTCTGAACCCAGCTCGCGTGCCACTT
>Ga0308012_10000690_pt1 | contig 19466 bp, 18 predicted proteins | sample Neamet179_FD_203133 | JGI IMG/M metagenome (GOLD analysis project Ga0308012, IMG submission 203133) | Marine microbial communities from water near the shore, Antarctic Ocean - #179 | ecosystem: Environmental > Aquatic > Marine > Unclassified | place: Southern Ocean | collected 2014-07-25 | reverse complement strand
CTAGTAAAACAAGCAGTCTCTTCTCTTTCTCATGAAGAACGCAAAAAGAGTTTTACGCAATGTGTTACAGAACAAAGCATTCACTACCTTAAATAATGCATAGTGATGAATAACTACATAAATTGTAACAAATGCTTAGACTCTTTTACTTTTGTAACTTTCTCATTGTAAGAAATATCCATTATAGTAGCGTTAATTATATTGATAAATAACAGCTCAGCTAGACCAAGTTAATCAAAGCTAGCTGATCTAACCCAAGGTGGCCAATAATATGCCTCAAGAAACACCTAAAATTTTAGTCGTCGATGATGATATGCGTTTACGTTCACTCCTTGAACGTTACCTTGTAGAACAAGGTTTTACGGTTCGTAGTGCCGCTAATTCTGAACAGATGGATCGTCTGCTTGAACGTGAAAATTTTCATTTGATAGTACTTGATTTAATGTTGCCAGGTGAAGATGGGTTGTCTATTTGCCGTCGCTTACGTCAAAACTCAAACAATATTCCCATTGTGATGTTAACAGCTAAAGGTGATGAGGTTGACCGAATTATCGGCCTTGAATTGGGTGCTGATGATTACATGCCTAAGCCTTTTAATCCTAGAGAGCTACTGGCTCGTATTAAAGCGGTATTACGTCGTAAAACGCAAGAAGCTCCTGGAGCACCAGCCCTAGAAGAAAATATTATTAGCTTTGGTGGTTATCATTTAAATTTAGCTACCAGAGAAATGCAAAAAGATGATGTTAGCATGCCTTTAACGAGTGGTGAATTCGCCGTACTTAAGGCTTTAGTAACTCATCCTAGAGAGCCTTTATCACGCGATAAATTGATGAACCTAGCTCGCGGAAGAGATTATTCGGCACTAGAGCGCAGTATTGATGTTCAAGTCTCACGACTTCGTCGCATGTTAGAAGATGATCCTGCTAAACCAAGATACTTACAAACAGTTTGGGGTCTAGGTTATGTTTTCGTTCCAGATGGTACTCAAGCATAAATAACTTGTACTATTTCCTACCTAAGTTTTTATATGAAAATATTACCTCGTAGCGCCTTTGGACAAACGGTTTTATTGATTAGCTTTTTACTTTTTATTAATCAAATCGTTTCTTATATATCTTTTGCTATCTATGTTTTTGATCCACACCAACAACAGATTAATCAGTTGTTGGCTAAACAGGTGCGCGTTGTTTTCATTGATATTGATGATGCGATACTAAGCCCCAAAATGGCTAAAGCATTTCATAATGAGACGGGTATTGGTGTTTACCGTGAAGCAGATGCGATGACCTCGGGTTTAGCTAGCGCAGTTTTATATCCTTATCGTTCAGAGCAAATGTCCATATTACTTGGTGGTTCAACAGAGGTTAGGATCTCTGATGGAGATGAATATTTATTTTGGATCCGAGCACCACAAGCGCCTTATCTTTGGGTGAAAATTCCCCTTAATGGCATGGAAAAAGGTAGCGTCTCCCCGCTTATATTTTTTATGATAGTTATTAGTTTACTAAGTGTTATGGGCGGTTGGGCTTTTGTTAGACAGCTTAATCGACCGTTAAAATCATTAGAAATAGCGGCGGAAGATGTTGGTCGTGGTAACTTCCCCGACCCTATCATTGAACGCGGTACTTCTGAAATAATGGCAGTTACGCAAGCCTTTAATCATATGTCCAGGGGCATTAAACAACTTGAAGAAGACCGTAATTTACTCATGGCTGGTATATCCCATGACTTACGCACCCCGTTAACAAGGATTCGCTTGGCAAGTGAAATGATGCAAGAACAAGACGGTTTTCTTAAAGAAGGAATAGAAATTGATATTGAAGATATGAATAATATTATCGATCAATTTATTGACTATATTCGACATGATTCAAAAGATAAAGCAGAGCTGGGTGATTTAAATGAACTTGTAGAAGAGGTTATAAATGTCGAAACTCCTAATAATCGCATAATAAATTTTCAAATCGGAGAATGCCCTGAAATCCCATTACGCCATGTTGCCGTTAAACGCGCACTTGCCAATTTAGTACAAAATGCCATCCGATATACTACGACCGACATTGAAGTATTTACAGGTGTAGAGAAAAAATTTGCCATCATCATTGTTAGCGATAGCGGAGCTGGAATTCCTGATGCTGATATTGAGCGTTTATTCCAACCCTTTACTCAAGGCGATACTGCTCGTGGTACAGAAGGGAGCGGTTTAGGCTTGGCAATTATAAAACGTATTGTAGAGTCTCATGGCGGTAAAGTTGAACTATCAAACAAACCCACTGGTGGATTACAAGCGAAGGTTTACTTACCTTTAGCGTTTAAATAGTCATTAAACTAAACTTTAGGTTTATTTTTAACAGAAAAGCCAGGTGTTAATTGAACATCTGGCTTTCATCTTTATTTATAACTTAAAATAACTAACCTGCAGCTTTTAACTGTACATCTAATAGCTGAGGTCCGGCAGAAACTAATGCTTTACCGTTTTCAGTATCTGTAAATTTCTCAAAGTTATTCACAAAGCGTGCTGCTAAATTTGCTGCTTTTTCATCCCAAACATTTACATCATCATAAGTATTTCGAGGATCAAGAATATTATCTTCAACACCTGCTATTTTAATGGGTACTTCCAAATTAAAGAATGGAATAATTTCTGTTTCAGCGTGATCAATTGAATCATCTAAAATTGCATCAATAATGGCTCGAGTCGCTTTAATAGAAATCCGTTCTCCTGTGCCGTTCCAACCAGTATTCACTAAATACGCCTCAGCACCTGCAGCAACCATACGTTTATGTAAAACTTTAGCGTATTGTGTTGGGTGCAGGCTTAAGAAAGCAGCACCAAAACAACTAGAGAATGTTGGTGTAGGCTCTGTAATACCCCGTTCAGTACCCGCTAATTTAGCGGTAAAACCAGAAAGGAAGTAATATTCTGTTTGTTTGGGGGTTAATTTCGATACCGGTGGTAAAACACCAAAAGCATCAGCGGTTAAGAAAATAACTTTCTTCGCGTGTCCTGCTCGAGATATCGGCTTAACGATATTATCAATGTGATGAATAGGGTAGGAAACACGTGTGTTTTCTGTTGTAGAGTTATCATCAAAATCAATTTTACCTTGTTCATCCACGGTAACATTTTCTAATAATGCGTCACGACGAATCGCGTTGTAAATATCGGGTTCATTCTCTTTGCTTAGTTTGATTGTTTTAGCGTAACAACCCCCTTCAAAATTAAATACGCCATTGTCATCCCAACCATGTTCATCATCACCAATGAGTTTACGTCTTGGATCTGTTGAAAGTGTTGTTTTACCTGTTCCTGATAAGCCAAAGAATATTGCCGTATTTCCATCCTTACAAACGTTGGCACTACAATGCATAGAGGCTATTCCTTTAAGAGGTAAGTAATAGTTCATCATAGAGAACATGCCTTTTTTCATTTCACCCCCATACCAAGTTCCACCAATGAGCTGAACTTTTTCAGTTACGTTGAAAGCAACAAAGTTTTCAGAGTTCAGACCTTGCTCTTCCCATTTATCATTAACTGCTTTCGCACCATTCATCACCACGAAATCAGGCTCGTAGTTTGAAAGTTCTGCATCAGTAGGACGAATAAACATATTTTTAACGAAATGTGCCTGCCATGCTACTTGAGTAATGAAACGTACTTTTAAGCGTGTTGCTTCATCGGCACCGCAATAGGCATCAACAACAAATAACCTTTGATTAGAAAGCTGTGTAGTAACCAAGTCTTTTAAATGATTCCATGTTTCTTGTGTCATTGCTTGGTTATCATTTTTACCTTGATCAGACCACCATACCGTATCGCGAGTTACGTCATCACGGACAATATATTTATCTTTAGGGGAGCGGCCAGTAAATACCCCTGTATTTACATTAACAGCCCCAAGCTCAGTGACCACACCTTTATCAAAGCCTTCAAGATCTGCTTTAGTTTCTTCACTAAAAAGTGACTCATACGATGGGTTATAAATAACTTCGTTAACATCGGTGATACCGTATTGTGATAAATCCATTGAGTTTGTGTGTGTGGTCATAGCATGTTCACTCCTAAATATGAAAATATTTTATTTTAATCATATGTTAAATTTTTTTTGATCTCTTTTTTATGAAAGCTTTCATAACAACTTCCATAATAATATATTAGGTCAGTGATTAACAAAACGAAAGTAAAAAACAGCAGGATACGAAAGTATTCATTATAAGTTTCATGAATAGCTGTATGAGAGTTTATTTATAACTATATGCGTGACTTGCTAATCTAGATAATTAAAGGGCGGGGAGGGAGCTATTGAGGTGAGCCATTAATAATTACGTAAATAATTACCTGAATAAATAATTATTAATGGCTAGAAAACTTTACTGTTTACTTGGGGGGAATTTTTACTAATGACTAACGTTAGAGATAAAACTTTGTAGGCTTAATTCATCAAAATCATAAGTCGTAATACAATAATCACAAGTCATCGAAATCTTTCCTTGCTCTGATAATATTGCTTTGATTTCACTTGGCTCAATTTGTGATATTGCAGATAAACATTTATCAGCAGAACAACCACATTCATAGGTTACGGATTGTGGTTCGAAAATATTCACTTTCTCTTGGTGATATAAACGATATAACAAAGCTTCTGCTTCTAATGAAAATATTTCTTCACTTTTAATTGTATTAGTCATTTGGCAAAGGTGTTCAAAATCAGTTTCTTGCTTTGCAATATTTTCAGCGCCACCATCGCCATCGGGTAATAATTGTACTAAAGCGCCAGCGGTTAATTGCTGTTCAGCATCACTAAATAACCAAATCTTTGTTGGTATTTGTTCAGATACTTCAAAGTAATGCTCTAAACAACCGGCAAGGGTGTCTTTATCTAAGGCAACCACACCTTGATAGGCTTCACCAATAACAGGGCGAATGGTGATAATCATGGTACCTTTGCCAATTAATGTTTGCAGGGTTTCTGCCGACGTTTCTTCTGCCATTTTAGCAATGCCGCGCATTTGTTGGTTATTGTTACCGCTAACAGACATATAGCCAATAGGTCCATCGCCTTGCAATTGTACCGTGATATCACCTTCAAATTTTAGTGTGGCGGTTAGTAAACAAGTTGCACTGAGCAGTTCTCCTAATAATTTTTCTACACCGGCAGGGTAGTTATGATTTTTAATAATACTTTTAAAGCTACTACTTAGTTGTACTAGCTCGCCACGGGCGTGAGCATCGGTAAATAAGTAGCGGTTTAATACATTGAGTTGACTCATAACAGTTAGATCCTTTCTTTAAATTCACGTAGTTTTCTACGTTGCTTTTTATCTGGTTTATTGACACTTGCAGGACTGAGTAAAATACCCTGCTTACGAGCGAGAGAGTTTTTCTCTCGGGTATCAATACTTTGCTTACTTTCTTGGTATAGGGTTTGAGCAAAAGTCGCGTCACTTCGTTTATCTGATAATGCGAGCACGGTAACTTCTTTTTCTTCAAAACCTTGTCGTATTTTTATTATATCACCAATTGATACGGCTTTTCCCGACTTAGTACGCTGGCCATTATAAAATATTTTACCACCGTCAATCATCTGTTTAGCAATTGCACGGGTACGGTAAAACCTTGCAGCCCAAAGCCACTTATCTAATCTAACGGAAACATTTTTTAAAGTATTACTTGTTGACATGATGGCCTTTAAAATGGAACTTTTGCAAAGAATATAGGTCTGAAAATTAACATAATAGATAGTTTAACTCTAGGATTAACAATTTTGTTACGATTTAATTTGATGAAAGAGCTTAAAAACTGAGGGTAACACTTGTTGCTTGGCTTGTGGTCAAGTATCATCCCTCCTTGAATCATAGAAATAATGCGTACACTTATAGTAATGTGTATAGTAATATTCGACCGAATAATTCGATAAATAACAATAATAGAAGTAGATATGCAACTTCCCATTAACATGAAAGATTTTACAGTTCTATTTTCTCAACTAGGTCATAAACGTGTTGCGCAATTAGTGACGGCGTTGTTATTGGTATATATTGCATTTATTTTTGCAAAAATAACCTGGTCGATTGTACCTCAAAATCAATCAAACCAGAGCGCTTTACAGTCTAATAATGCCCTTGGCTCAAATTCAAAAAAATTGATTGATGTTGCTAAAATACAGTCGCTTAATCTTTTTGGTTTATTTAATCAAACTGAAGTGGAAACTATTGACGTTTCAGCTGCAGAGGTTCCAGAAACCGCATTAAATTTAATCTTATCAGGTCTAGTTGCTAGTGATGATAACTCTATATCAGCGGCTATAATTGAATATCAAGGTAAGCAAGAAACTTATGGTGTTGGCGATGTTATCGTGGGAACGCGTGCTAGCCTTGAAAAAGTACTTATGGATCGTGTGCTAATCAAACAATCAGGTCGATTAGAAACCTTAATGCTTGATGGGTTTGATTATAATCAGCCGGCAAAAAAAGTTGCAGGTAAAGCTGCTCCTACAAAATATAAACAATCTAAAAATAAAGCCGGCCCCACAAAGGCTCGGTCCGGTGTTGTTGACCAAAGAAATAATAAAGAATTAAGTAAAACAGCTAAAGATTTACGCAGTGAGTTTTCAAAAGACCCAGCAAAAATTGGGGATTACCTCCGTATTTCACCGAAGCGTAAAGACGGTAACATCGTTGGTTACTCTTTACGTCCAGGTAAAAAACCTGAGTTTTTTAAGCTCGCAGGATTAAAGTCCGGCGATGTTGCTGTTCAAATGAATGGTTATGATTTGACTGCCACAACAGAAGCCATGCAAGCGATGGTTGAAATGAAACAGGCAAGTGATATTTCATTACTTGTCGACCGACAAGGTAGTTTTACAGAGATACTTATTAGCCTATAAATGGTTAACCGAATTAATTAACGTAACAAGTACGTTATGAGATTATCTAGAAAGACTTTTATTAACGTTTTTCTAATAAAATAATAAAGCAGAGATACCGATAATGATGAAAAAGCTCTTATTAATTGCAACGACAGCGATAGCGATCAATTGCTTGTGTTTCGTTGGACAAGCAAGTGCCGCACAATACTCTCCTAATTTTAAGGGCACTGAAATTACCGAGTTCGTTAATATTGTGGGTAAAAATTTGAAGAAAACTATGATCGTTGATGCTAACGTTCGCGGAAAAATAAATGTCCGTAGTTATGACCTCTTATCAGAAGAGCAATACTATCAGTTTTTTCTTAATGTCCTTGAAGTCTACAGCTATGCAGCTGTAGAAATGGATAATAATATTATTAAAATTATTCGTAATAAAGATGCGAAAACGGCTGCTATTCCAGTTATTGGTAATAACAGTAATATTATCGGCGATCAAATGGTTACCCGTGTTGTTGAAGTAAAAAATGTAACCGTACGTGAATTGGTGCCGCTTTTACGCCAGTTATCTGATCAAGCCGGTGGTGGTAACGTAGTTAACTACGATCCCGCCAATGTTATTATGCTTACAGGTACTGCTTCTACTGTTAATCGTTTAGTTAAAATTATAGAGCGTGTTGACAGAGCAGGTGATCAAGATGTTGAAATTATAAAGCTTCAATACGCCTCTGCAGGTGAAATGGTGCGTATCATTGAAGCCATGAACAAACCTACCAGCGGTAAAGCTGGTCAGCCGACTTTTTTAATCCCTAAAATAGTTGCTGATGATCGTTCTAATAGCGTCATTGTAAGTGGTGAAGTAAAAGCGCGTGAACGAGTAGCTCGTCTGATTAAACGCTTAGATAGCGAATTAGAAAGTAACGGTAATACTCGTGTGTATTATCTTAAATATTCAAAAGCTGAAGACCTAGTTAAAGTATTGCAAGGTGTTAGCGACTCTATGACTGCTGAGAAATCAGGTTCAAAATCCAAATCAAAAGCACGAAAGGGTTCAAAACGTGATGTAAGTATTGAGTCGCACGAGTCAACCAATACATTAGTTATAACCGCAGAGCCGGATATGTTGCGCTCATTAGAAGCAGTAATTCGTCAACTAGATGTTCGCCGTGCACAAGTGCTTGTTGAAGCCATTATTGTTGAAGTGTTTGAAAGCGATGGTGTTAATTTAGGTGTGCAATGGTACAACGAAGCGGGTGGTTTTACTCAATTTACCAATGGTCCTGCAAGTATTTCATCTGTAGCTGCGGGTGCAGTAGCGGCTGAAGGAGAAGACGGTAATTCAGTAACGACTATTGACTCTAACGGTAACCCTGTAACTACAACTAACCCAGATGTTAGAGGTGATTACAGTATCCTAGCCCAAGTCCTAGGTAACGTTAGTGGCATGATGTTTGGTATTGCTAAAAATGATTGGGGTGCAATAGTAAATGCTGTAAGCACTGACACTAATTCGAATATTCTAGCAACACCAAGTATTACTACTTTAGATAACGAAGAAGCCTATTTTATTGTTGGTCAAGAAGTCCCTATTATTACAGGCTCTGCAACGGGAAGTAATAATGCCAACCCATTCCAAACCGTTGACCGCCAAGAAGTGGGCATCAAACTACGAGTTACGCCACAAGTGAATGAAGGTGACGCAGTTCAATTGGTAATTGAACAAGAAGTCTCTTCTGTTAGTGGTACTACAGGTGTTGATATCTCAATTAACAAAAGAGAGATTAAAACAACGGTAATGGCCGACAGTGGCGATACCATCGTACTAGGTGGCTTGATTGATGAAGACGTTCAAGAAAGTGTACAAAAGGTACCTCTTTTAGGTGATATCCCAATTATTGGTCATTTATTCAAATCAACAAGTAATACAACCCGTAAACGTAATTTAATGGTGTTCTTACGAGCAACTATTGTTCGTGACTCGGCGTTAATGACAGAAATTAGTGAATCAAAATACAACTTTATTCGTGCTGACCAAATACGCAAGCATGAAGAAGGCTTGTCATTGATGAGCAATGAAAATATGCCTATTTTACCTAAATGGGGAGATAGTTTAACATTGCCGCCTTCATTTGAAGATTACCAAGAGTCTTTACAAAAGTATAAGGGTGCTCTTGAAAAGGATAATAGATCACTTGATAAAAATTCACCGCCACCGGAAGCTATAGCAGATAAACCGCCAACGGTAATAGAAGGTGAAGATCCAACTGCAACAGAAGCTAAAGACTAATGCGCGACGATGTAGATATAGAGGATATAAATGACGTTGAATTATCAGCTATTGATAATATTGACATAGCTACTATTGATGAAGTTAAAGTAGCTAGCATTGATGACGTAGATGAAGACCAAGAGCAAACAAGTAGCACTTGGCTGTTAACGTTTACATTTGCTAAGCGTTATAGCGTGCTCATAACTACCGATGAAAATACCGGTGGTTATATTTTACACTGTTTGGCAGAGATTCATTTTGATACCATTTTAGAAGTTCGTCGAATACTAAAGGCACCTTTTAGTTTTAATTTTTTAGAGCCTGCAGCTTTTGGTTTATTGTTAACTCAAACCTATCAAAGAGACTCTTCTGAAGCACAGCAGATGATGGAAGATATAGGTAACGAAGTTGATTTATACTCGCTTGCTGATGAATTTATTGAAAGTGAAGATTTACTTGAAAATGAAGATGATGCACCAATAATTAAGTTAATTAATGCCATGCTCAGTGAAGGTATTAAAGAGCGGGCATCAGATATTCATATTGAAACCTTTGAAAATACCTTACAAATACGCTTTCGCGTTGATGGCGTTTTACGAGAAGTACTTAAACCTAATAGAAAGCTAGCTTCGTTACTTGTTTCTCGTATTAAAGTAATGGCAAAGCTTGATATTGCTGAAAAACGCATTCCGCAAGATGGTCGTATCTCATTGCGCATTGGTGGTCGTGCGGTTGATGTTCGTGTTTCAACTATGCCTACAGGGCATGGCGAAAGGGTGGTATTACGTTTATTAGACAAAAATGCTGCGCGTTTAGATTTAAAAGAATTAGGCATGACCGACACTACGCGAGTTGATTTTTCAGCGCTTATAGAAAAACCTCACGGTATCATTTTAGTAACAGGTCCAACAGGCTCAGGTAAAAGTACCACCTTGTATGCAGGCTTAACTCAAATTGATGAGAAAGAACGTAATATTTTAACGGTTGAAGATCCAATTGAGTATGCTATTGAAGGTATAGGGCAAACTCAAGTTAACGCTAAGGTCGATATGACTTTTGCTCGAGGTTTGCGTGCTATATTACGTCAGGATCCTGATGTGGTTATGATAGGTGAAATTCGAGATTTAGAAACTGCGCAAATTGCGGTTCAAGCTAGTTTGACCGGTCACTTGGTTTTATCGACATTGCATACTAACACGGCTGCGGGTGCTATTACCCGTATGGAAGATATGGGCGTAGAACCATTTTTATTATCATCAAGTTTATTAGGTGTGTTGGCTCAACGCCTGGTTCGAACTATTTGTCCTACTTGTCGTGAAAGCCACTTACCTAACGAAGAAGAAAGACAGTTATTAGCATTACCTGATGATAATAAGTTAGTGATTTACCGTCCAGTTGGCTGTAAAGCATGTAGCTTTAAAGGTTATCGAGGCCGAGTTGGTATTCATGAATTATTACCTGTCGATGAACATGTTCGTGAACTAATTCATAATGGTCAAGGCGAACAAGCAATTGAAAAATACGTACGAAAGAATTATGCCAGTATTCGTCATGATGGTTTTGATAAAGTCATGCTTGGGAAAACTACCCTAGAAGAAGTTCTTCGTGTTACTCGTGAAGACTAACTTATTACTACGTAGTTGTTTACAGAAAAATAAAAAGAACGGCTAGTTCATATGAATATCTAATTATAAGCAGCGTACATAAATAGCGAAGAATAAGTAAATATGGCCTCATTTGAATACCAAGCGGTTGATAGCCGTGGAAAAACTAAAAAAGGCGTTATCGATGGCGATACGGCGCGACAAGTGCGTGCGTTGTTACGTGATCAAGGCTTAATGCCAATTGAAGTGTCTTCTACTTTATCTAAAAGCAAAAAAACTCAAGCTAAAAGCGGATTTGCAGCAAGCTTTGGACAGAATGATGGAGGTAAAGTTTCAGCGTCTGAATTGGCACTTATTACTCGTCAGTTAGCAACATTAGTAGAGTCAGGTCTTCCGCTTGAAGAATCTTTAATGGCGGTTGGTGAGCAATGCGAAAAAAACCGAATCAAAAGTATGATAATGGGCGTTCGTACAAAAGTAACAGAAGGTTACGGCTTGTCTGAAAGTATGGCTGAATACCCTAAGATTTTTAATCGTTTATTCCGTGCTATGGTTGCTGCGGGTGAAAAATCGGGTCATCTCGATAAAGTACTTAATCGCTTAGCTGATTACACTGAGCAACGACAACAGATGCGTTCGCAACTTATTCAAGCATTGGTTTATCCCATTATTATGACCGTTGTCGCTGTGGGTGTAATTGCTATTTTATTAACAGCAGTAGTTCCAAAAATTGTAGGTCAGTTTGAACACATGGGTGAGAATTTACCTGGCACAACACAATTTCTTATTGCGAGTAGTGATTTTCTTCGGGATTACGGTTTAGCACTTGTGATCTTGGTTGTAGCATCGATATTCTTGTTCGCACAGATGTTAAAGAAGCCTGATTTTGAAATGGCCTTTCACAAAAGTATATTACGGGTGCCCGGTCTCGGAAAAGTAGCAAAAGGTATTAATACGGCTCGTTTTGCTCGTACATTAAGTATCTTAACGGCAAGTGCTGTTCCTTTACTTGAGAGTATGAGAATTTCAGGGGAAGTGTTAGATAACTTATTTATTAAGCAGGAAGTAAAATCTTCTACCGATAAAGTCCGAGAGGGTTCCAGCTTACGAGTGGCATTAGAGCAAACTAAATTGTTTCCTCCAATGATGTTACACATGATAGCAAGTGGTGAGAAAAGTGGGCAATTAGAGCACATGTTAGGTCGGGCTGCGGATAACCAAGATAGAGAATTTGACGCTTTAGTTAGTATTTCGTTAAAAGCATTTGAACCTGCGCTTATGGTAGCAATGGCGGGTGTAGTGCTCTTTATAGTTATGGCAATATTACAACCAATTTTACAACTTAATAGCCTCGTAGGTGGCTAAAGTCAATTGACAGCTGTGCTGTTGAAACATTAATTTATCAGACGTTAGGAAGCATATGAATATGAAAAAAGTACAAGGTTTTACTTTACTCGAAGTTATGGTGGTTATTGTTATTTTAGGTATTTTAGCCAGTATGGTTGTACCTAACTTAATGGGTAGTCAAGATCGTGCGAATATGCAAAAGGCCATCTCAGATGTTACGGCATTAGAAACGTCTTTAAGCTTATACAGAATGGACAATTATGATTACCCAACCACCGAGCAAGGGTTAGATGCACTTGTTGAACAAACTGACTTAGAGCCAGAGCCACGTCGCTTTCCTGAAGATGGTTACATTAAACGTTTACCAAAAGATCCTTGGGGCAATGAGTACGTTTTATTAAATCCAGGCGAGCAGGCTAAAATGGATGTTTTCTCTGTCGGACCAGACGGCGAAGCCGGTACAGAAGATGATATTGGTAACTGGAATTTAGGCGACTTCCAATAAAGGCTACCTTGTTGCTGTAAGATACCATTTAGGCGGTAATTGTACTCATTGACTAACGTCAACTCCGTGCAATTTTCTTTAAATAAAGTATTGCAGCTTAAAGCTAACCCTTATTTTCACTCATATGAAGATTAAACACTCAAACTCAATAGCATATAAAAACAAAGGCTTTACCTTAATAGAGGTAATGGTGGTTGTAGTGCTGATTGGCCTTATGGCTAGTTTAGTACAATTTAACTTTTCTGGCAGTAAGCCAGAAGATAAGTTGAAGCATGAGAGTGCTCGCTTTGCAGCAATTTTTGAAGTGATTGCTGAATACGGTATGCTAAATAACATTGAGTTAGGTCTCATTGTTAATAAAGACAGTTATGAGTTTCTTGGTTATGATGGAACAACGTGGTCTGAAATCCCCGAGCAAGATTGGGACGCTAATGTCACTGTTCCGGAAGAAATCGAACTTAGTATTGAGTTAGATGACTTACCTATTGATGAGCCATTACTCTTTGATACTGAAACGTTCAAAGAAAAAGATGAAGATGACTTCACCTTGTTGTCTAAAGAAGAACAAGAAAACAAAAAAATCCCGCAAGTGTACATACTTTCAGGAGGAGATCTTACTCCGTTTAGTGTTACTTTCAGAATCGCGGAAGAGTTAGCCTATGCTCAAGATGCCGAAGATGTAGCCTATCGAGTAACAGGTATATATAGTACACCGTTAACTATTGAGGGCCCCGTCCTCGATGACTAATAATGTTACTCACACAGAGTTCCCGCATTATAACATTCTGCATTCGAATAAACGCGGTTTTACCTTGATTGAAGTCATGTTAGCCATGGCAATATTCGCTATTGCTGGCGTAGCTTTATTAGGTGTTGCCGATAATAACTATCGTCATATTAGCCATTTAGAAGATAAAATGTTTGCTAACTGGGTCGCATCCAATCAACTTGTTGAAGCGAGCCTAGATAAAACTTGGCCTCCCAAAAACAACAAAAAAGGTGATGTTAAAATGGGAGGAAGAACCTGGTATTGGCAGCAAAAGGTCATTAAAACAACCAATAAAGAATTACGTTCTGTAGTAATGGAAGTTCGCTTAAATGAAGATGATGAGTTAGTTAGTGCTAGCTTAATGACCTACTTATCGCAGGATAAACCCTGATGAGTTTCGGTAATCATAAAGTGAATACTTTGGGTCAATCGATTCAGAAAGGTTTTACCTTGTTAGAGGTATTGATTGCCATTGCTATCTTTTCGGTGGTGAGTTTGGCCAGCTTTACTATTTTCGATACCGTTCTTCGTGGTGATGAAAATTCAAAAATACGCAGTGAAAAACAAAATGAATTACAACGTGCTTTTTTGTTAATGGAACGTGATTTTACGCAAATGGCAAAACGACCTATGCGCGTTAATGGCGAAGCGGCTAGTGAAGGATTCATACAAACATCAGACGATAGTTTCTTAGACGGTGAACAATCTATTGCGTTTGTTCGTAATGGTTGGACTAATCCTGGTTTATTGTTACCGCGCGGTGATATGCAAAGTGTAGCTTATCGGCTCGTTGATGAAACCCTTGAGCGCTTACATTATAATTTTGTCGATGCGGTTGTGGGTCAAGAACCAAAAATTAGGCCCTTAATCAACAAAGTAAATAGTTTAAGCTACGAATTTTATGATGGTAAAACATGGCAGAAGAAGTGGTCAGATAACACATTACCACAAGCAATTGCCATTGAGATAGTAACTGAAGATTATGGTTTGATTCGTCGTCAGTTCCTCGTTGCTGGTGATGTTAGTGATAAAAAGAAGAGTAAGAAGTAGTTTTATGACTATTAACTATTCACTAGCAAGCGTCAATAATAGCCGTCAGCAAGGTGTCGCTTTAATTACCGTAATGCTTATTGTCGCATTAGCATCAATTATTGCTGCGCAAATGACAACTAGACTACAAGTACAAATGCAAAGAAGCACTAATATCAGTTTTAATCAGCAAGCATATTGGTATGCTTTGGGGGCAGAGGCATTTAGCAAGCGCGTCTTAATTACGGCGTTTAAAGAAGAACCTGATGTTACCCACTTGGAACAAATCTGGGCTGAGGGTGCGAATAGTTACCCTGTCGATTTTGGTGAAATAGGTGGTGAAATAACAGACTTACAAAGCTGTTTAAACCTTAATGCCTTGCATCCTGATGCCAAAAGTAAGGATGCTGCAAATAGCTCAGGAAATTCATCTACCACTGGTAAGGGAAATAAATCAAAAGTAACTGGGGCAAGTACTACGGCGCCTCAGAAAAAATCAGGAAATAATAAAAAACTTCCTGCTGCAACGGTATTAGAAGCACTTATTAGTAATTTAAATATAGACGGTGTCAGTTCTTTTGAGGCGGAAGCTATGGTTAGTGCGTTAACCGATTGGCTAGATAAAAATGATATGGTAACAGGTACAGGAGGAGCGGAAGATAACGATTATGCTTCACGTGAGTTTCCCTATCTGGCGGCAAACAATTATTTAGGCAGTGTTAATGAGTTAAGATTAATTGAACATTTTACCCCTGAAATCATTTTAGCGTTGATGCCGTATGTATGTGTGCTACCACAAAATAGCCAACATTTAATAAATATCAATACAATAAGTCCTGATCAGCCAGAACTATTGCGAGCTTTACTTGATATGAGTTCAGATGATGCACAATCAGCCTTAGGTGCAAGAGATAGCTCAGGGTATGAAAGCATAGAAGATTTTTTTAAACTACCAGAAGTCAGTGAAAATCAAATAGAAAAATGGCAAAAAGAACAGTTTGTGGTTGATAGTGAATATTTTAAATTGAAAGCCAATGCGCGCTTTAATAACAGTTATTTCAACATGACATCAATCATGCAAGTAACTAGTAATAAACAAATTCAAGTAATTAGTCGTACTATAGGACGTAATTAGTGACAGAAACATTATTTATCCGCCTAGGAAGTCAAGCGCACGATACCATTCATTGGTTGATTGTTAATGAAACTAGCGGTGACGAGCAAGAGATTATTGCCAGTGGTGATCTAAAAAATGCTCAACAACTCAATGACCTTACCAGTAAAGCAGAGCAGCGAGATGTAAAAGTCTTAGTTCCTGGCTGTGATGTACTTTTAAAGTCATTAAAAATACCAGCAAAATCGATCAGGGCAAGGCGTCTAGCTGCACCCTATATGCTTGAAGATAGTGTAGCCGAAGACGTAGATAAGCTTTTTTTTGCTTATGCCGATTTAGCTCAAGATATTCAAGAAAACAACTGTTTTGCTGCTATTGTTTCTCATAGCCAAATGCAACAATGGTTATCATGGTTATCGGATGCAAAAATAGAAACAGCTTTCATACTTCCAGATGTACTGGCAATGCCACACATAAATAAAGGTTGGAGCGCAATATCTTTGGGTGAATCTAGCCAAGAGCAAGTTGTTGTTCGTCAACACATTTGGCAAGGTTTCACGTTAGATATCAGTACATGGCAACAGCAATGCGAGGCTTTTTCGAACCCTCCACCTGTAGATGACGAAGATGAAAAGCCTCTAGTGAGTGTTTATATAGAGGCATACTCTCCGTTAGCTTGTAGTGACCAGTTTAACTTAAACAAGATGCCAGAAGAATTACCTCTAGCACTAATGGCGAAATATGATAATACCAAGTTAAACCGCTTCAATTTACTTCAAGGCAAATATAAAGTTAAGGAAGTTCGCAGTAATGCCGGTCGTCAATGGTTATGGGTTGCGGGTGTAGCTTTATTCGCTTTATTATTAAATTTAGGGGAAAAAGGCACGAGATTATGGCAACTCAATGCAGAGCAAGAACTAGTCGACCAAAATGTTATTACGGAATATAAGAAGGCATTCCCTAAAACAAAAAGAGTACGCATATCGACCATTAAATCACAATTGAATCGTGAATTAGCTTTAATGGGGGGTATCAACGATGGCGAAGGATTTTTAGCTATGCTCGCTAAGTTGCAGCCAGCTTTTGCTAAAGTACAGGCTTTAAAGCCTGAGTCGTTGAAGTTTGACGGTAAGAGACAAGAGATACGTCTACAAGCTACAGCAGAAGACTATCAAGCATTTGAAAAATTTAGTGTCGCACTCGACGCAACAAGCTTTACCGTAAAGAAAGGTTCGCAAAGTAATCAAGGAGACTTGGTGACAGGCACTTTTACTATGACGAATAAGAGTAAAAAAAATAAGAAATCAGGGTCCAATAAACGTAGCAATAAGGGAGCATCATAATGAAAGCATGGTGGCAGCATCTGAACACCCGAGAGCAACGTCTTGTTGCTGTTATGGGGCTTGCTTGTATTGTTTTTATTTTATATAGCGCAATTTGGCAACCATTAAATACTAGTTTAACTGAAGCAAGTAGTAAGCTAGAAAGAAAGCAGGAACTACTCACTTGGGTTAAAGAAAAGACAGCTATTTACCAACAAGCTAAAGGGAGTAGAGGTAAAGGTAAGTCGAGCGGAAGTATATCTAGTATAGCTAATCGTAGCGCAAAAACGTATAAATTGAGTATTACTAGAATGCAGCCTCAAGGAGACGATTTAAAAGTTTGGATAGACAATACTTCGTTTACACAATTGTTGTTTTGGCTTGAGCATTTAGCTAATAATGAAGGTTTGAAAGTTAAAGCTATTGATTTGAGTAGAGGTGACAGCGCAGGCCAAGTTAAAGTAAGAAGCTTACACCTTTCTAAGTCATAATATTACTCCTTATCATTCGCAGTGACTCTAAAAATCGCTTGAATAATAAAAGTAAAAATAGGTATTAATCTCTTTAGTTACGCGTTGTTAACGCTGAAAGGTCAACAGACCCTAATAAAGCATAAATAGAATATAGAGAAATAAAATGAGAAAGTGGTATGCTTTTACGGCAATATTTTTTAGCAGTTATTTAGTATTTTTAGTGGCAACTATGCCGCTAGCTTTATTGATAAACAATATAGAACTCCCTAAGAATGTCTATATTGGTAGTGTTTCAGGCTCTGTTTGGCAAGGTGAAATATCTCAAGCCTCAGCAAATAACAATCAAATCCAAAAAATTAAAACAGAGTTGAGTTTTTGGTCATTACTTATATTATCACCAACAGTTGATATTAGTTTTGGTGATTCGATGTTAGATGGGCCAGAGGGAAAGTTCACCTTAACTGTTTCATCAAGCGAATTGTTACTTAATGATGTTGAACTTTTTATATCTGCTAGTGATATTGCTAAGCAGTTAACGCTCCCTATTCCTATAACAGCGCAAGGAAATGTTGAATTATCATTTAGTGAGTTAAATCTCGATACAGAAAAATCAACATGTGAGTTTGCAAAAGGGCAAGTTAGTTGGATACGTGCAGGCGTAGTGGCTTTAGATAATAATATTAAATTAGGATCACTTAAGGCTGAGGTTGATTGTGATAAAGGCGACATACAAGCCAAAATATTACCTAAAAACAACTTAGGTTTGAGCTTTAAGGCACGCTTAGTCTTGGCAAACCAAAAAGCGTCAGGACAAGGTCACTTAAAACCAGGTACTAAATTTCCAGCAGAGTTAAAGCCCGCACTATCATTTCTAGGTAGTCCTGATAATCAAGGTCGATACGTACTAAGATTTTAATCTTAGGCTCTATCAAAATCTGATTTTTTATATTTAACCATGAGCCATAAACCCAGGCTCATGATTATTGATTTCTCTAATTAAAACGTTTTTTGAAAACGACAAAGCAAGGTTAAATATTGGTTTCAGGAGCTTTTACAGGGGAAAGCCAATCATCGGCATCAAGCCTCCCTTGTTCTATCATACCGCCAAGACCTTGAAGACCTCCTGTATGTAATAAAACAATACGTTTATTCTTTTTAAAATATCCTTGCTCTAATAAGTCGAGTAAAGCCAAAATCATCTTTCCAGAATAAACCGGCTCAAAGGTCACGCCAGTTTGTTGGTTAAAATCTATAATACGTTTAATATCCACATCACTAAACTTACCGTACCCACCTCGATGGAAACTTGTTAATAATTGCCAACTTTTATGATCAAGAGCTGAAGGAGGTAATAAGGCTTTAACTTCATCAATTAGATACTCAGCTTGCTTTAATACAGCAATACCCAAAATTTCATGTTGTTTACTATTAACTACACTGTCACCTGCTATTAGGCCTGCTAGTGTTCCACCACTGCCTACTGGAGTCATTAAAGTATCAAAGTCTGTTTGTTGATTGAGTTCCTCTATAACCTCTGATACACCACTAACGGCGTGTGTATTGCTGCCTCCTTCAGGAATAATAAAGAAATCAGGGTATAACTGTTTCAACTCGTCAATAAAGTCTGTATCAAAACGACGACGATAAGTTTTTCGGTCAACAAAATGACATCGCATTCCCCAATGTCTTGCCCAACGTAAGGTAAAGTTATCTGCATAACGTTCTTCTCCGCGAATAACACCAATACAGGGGATGTTTTGTTGACTGCATGCATAAGCAAAAGCATGAATATGATTTGAGTAACTTCCTCCGAAGGTTAATGCCCCGCGGTAATTTTCACTACTTAACTGGGTAAGGTTATATTTTAACTTTCGCCATTTATTACCTGAGATAATGCTATGGATTTGATCGTCGCGTTTAACCTGAACCTTAATTTTATATTTATCAAAAAGGGGGTGTTGTATATTTTGTATTATCGACAAGGGTTTACGCATAAATGTTTCAATTAAAAGTGAGTAAATAATAGAACGTGGACTATTATAAACTATATAGATTATTGCCCAAGTTTTTCTTATGAGTACTCATTATCTTAATTTAATATTAAGTGACTTTTATAAATATAAACTCAATAAAGACGATTAAATAAATTTGCACTTAAGCGACTAATA
>Ga0308012_10000687_pt1 | contig 19492 bp, 19 predicted proteins | sample Neamet179_FD_203133 | JGI IMG/M metagenome (GOLD analysis project Ga0308012, IMG submission 203133) | Marine microbial communities from water near the shore, Antarctic Ocean - #179 | ecosystem: Environmental > Aquatic > Marine > Unclassified | place: Southern Ocean | collected 2014-07-25 | reverse complement strand
GGTGATGGTTTACAGACTTTATACTTGTTAACTTAACTTAACTTAACTTAACTTAACTTAACTTAATTAAATATAAATTTAGCTAGTTGAATATACTCAAAGAGGAATGAAAATGTTAAAAACAATACCAGAAGTAATCGCACAAGCTCGAGAATCATTAACTATTATTACAGCTGAAGAAGCTGTCGTTTTAGCTAAAGAAAATAATGGTGTAATTATTGATGTTCGTGAGCCCAGTGAGTATGCACAAAAATCGGCAGACGGTACTATTAATATTCCGCGTGGATTACTTGAAATGAAAATGATTCAAATGTATTCAAATGAAGAACAACCCATTTTCTTACATTGTGCAACAGGCGCACGGGCTATTTTCTCAGCAGAGCAACTAAAGCGAGTAGGGTACCTTAATGTTTCAGTAATTACCTCAAGCCTAGATGATATTTGCAACGCTTGTAGCTAACTAGTCGCAGAAATAACTATGGGTAAGCAATAACTTATTGTTATTGTTATTGTTATTGATGTGGGTTTTTTAAGTGAGAAAGCTAGATGTATCGCTTTGCTTATAACCCAGTAGTCCATACATAGATGAGTTTTAACCTCGTATTAATTGTTTATAAATAGGAAAAAATAGGAGTAAAGCATGACTACACCCGTTGTAATAGATTATTACAGTGATATTTTATGTGTTTGGGCTTGGATAGCGCACCGACGCATTGAAGAGCTGAATGAACAATTATCAGATAAAATAGAGATTCGTTACCATTACCTTGATGTATTTGGTGATGCCAGTAATAAAGTCCCTAACCAATGGAAAGAAAAGGGCGGATATTCAGGCTTTGCTAAACATGTACAAGATTCAGCCCTACCTTATCCTGATGCACCTGTTAACAATGAATTATGGGAAAGTGTTCGCCCTAAGTCATCAGCTAATCCTCATTTAGTTTTAAAAGGTGTAGAGTTAACTTTTGACTCAAAAGTCAGTATTGAACTTGCTCTGTTATTTCGTCAGGCATTTTTTATTGAAGGAAAAGATATTAGTCAGATATCAGTATTATTCGAACTTATTGAAAGCGCGGGTTTCAATACTGATGCAGTTAAAGAGTCGATAAATGATGGTAGTGCCATAGGGGCTTTGATGGCTGATTATCAACAAGCTAAATTACTGTCTTTAAAAGGCAGTCCAACCTATGTCATTGATAATGGCAGACAGGTCCTTTATGGTAATGTAGGTTTTAGAGTATTATTAGCTAATATTGAAGAGCATTTAAAAGCGCCTGAAAATGAAGCAAGTTGGTGTTAATTATTGTTAAATATTAGGGGTAATTATTAGTGTGTAAGATTGATGTCAAATATTGCTAAATTCACGAGGCTTTAATAAGTGATATTAAAGTCTTTTAACCCCACACAATGCCTTGAAAGATTAAATTTACGTTGCACATCAAAAGATACTGTTAAATATAGAAGAACTATAATGTAAATTTATTTTAATATGCTTTAATTAAGTCATTAAATGAAATGGCTAACTAGGTATATAAATGATATTTAATTCAAACAGTAAAAGAGAAATAAAAACACTGCAAGATGAGATCGAATCATTAAAAAAACAGAATCAATCCCTAGAAAACGAGCTAACATTAGCGAATGATGCCAATAATGAGCTTAGTGATGATATGTCACAAACAGCGACGAGGTATCGTAATCAAGAAGATTTAAATAAACTCTGGTTACAGTCATCTACTTTGGTTGATCAAATTAGAGAAAGCCTCGCATCTACCTCAACGGAGCTAATTGAACATCGAGATCAATTTCAATCATCCCAAGAGTTATTTGACCAAATTATGGGGATGCTCTCTACTACGATAAAGTCGACGACAGAGATAAGTAAAGACACTGAAAATGCCTCTAATTCTGCTGATCAGCTAAAAAAAGTAACCGCTGGTATAAATGACTTTGTTAATATAATTAAAGGAATCTCTGATCAAACGAACTTACTGGCATTAAATGCTGCTATTGAAGCGGCGAGAGCAGGTGAACAAGGTCGTGGTTTTGCGGTTGTTGCCGATGAAGTAAGAACGTTAGCACAGCGTTCAGCTGAAGCTTCTAATGAAATATCTAACCTTATAGAGCAAGTAAACCAACAAATGGGTGATGTCATTAATGGAATTAATGAAGTTGGGAATAAGAGTGGCGCAATTAAGGATAGCACCTCATCTATAGAGGGAACAGCAAGTAAAATTGTGCAGTTATCTCAGCATATGTATACCGTTATTACTAATTCCACATCAGATTCGTTTATTCAAACAGTAAAAATGGATCACGTCGTTTGGAAGCTTGAGGTGTATAAAGTCATGTTGGGTATGTCAGATAAATCGCCAGGTGAGTTTTCTGACCACAGTATGTGTAGATTGGGTAAATGGTATTACGAGGGAGAAGGCTCAGTAAAATATGCTTCAGAACAGTCTTTCAAAAAAATTGAACAACCTCATGCAAAAGTTCACTTAGAAGGCATCGAAGCGTTAAATGCATTCCGCTCAGGAAATACTGAACTAGCTGTTAAAAAATTAACATCCATGGAAGCAGCAAGCGTTGAGGTAACTAAATTACTCACGATATTATCGCGTGATATTACACAAAAAGTCGGACTAATAAATTAAGGTAATAACTAATACTTGACCATTTACTCATCTAATGATTAAGCAATTAGATGAGTAAATATGAGTTAGTCGGTTTTATAACCAGCTTGGCGTAATGTCTTGTTTGATAATATCTTCATAGCTTGGACGTGTTCTCACTACAGCAAATTCATTACCTTTCACCATAACTTCTGGCGCTAACATTCGAGTATTGTAACTAGACGACATTACCGCGCCATAAGCACCGCAACTCATAATCGCAATTAAATCCCCTGAAGTCGATTCTCCAACTTGTCTTGCTTTAGCAAAAGTATCGCCTGTTTCACAAACAGGGCCAACAATGTCATAGGTTTTTAATGAGCTATCATCTTTTTTCACGGCAATAATCTGATGGAAAGCATCGTACATACTCGGTCTAATCAAATCATTCATACCGGCATCAAGTATTAAAAACTGGCGTTCTTCACCGTTTTTTACAAAAACAACACTTGAAACAAGTATGCCTGCGTTACCTAATAACGAACGGCCTGGTTCAATAACAATTTTGCAATTGAGGTGACCTAATTGTGCTTTAACCATCTCAGCGTAGGTCTGTTTACTTGGTATAACTTCATCATGATAGGTAATACCTAAACCACCACCTACATCAATAACATTAATGTCATGACCGTCTTCTCTTAATTCAATAACAAGCTGTGCAATACGCTGATACGCTTCTTCAAAAGGAGCCAAATTAGTTAGTTGAGAACCAATATGTACATCCACACCTTGAACTTTTATACCGGGCAATGACGCTGCTTGTTTATAGGCCAATCGTGCTTTTGAAATAGGGACACCAAATTTGTTTTCAGCTTTACCCGTAGAAATTTTTTCATGAGTTTGAGCACAAACATTTGGGTTGATGCGAAAAGCAATGGCAGCAGTCTTGTTAAGTAAGGTTGCTACTTTTGAGATTAATTCTAACTCTGGCTCTGATTCAACATTAAATTGAAAAATATCTAAAGATAACGCGTAGTTAATCTCTTCTTCTGTTTTAGCTACACCAGAATAAACAATTTTATTTGCAGGAATTCCGGCTAATATTGCCCGACGAATTTCCCCCATTGATACAACATCAGCACCTGAGCCTAATTTAGCTAAAGTGGCTAGAACAGCTTGATTGCTATTTGCCTTTACTGCATAACAGACTAGCGCGTCTTGATCGCTAAAAGCATTTTGGTAATCTTGAAAACTTGTTTCAATAGCTGCGCTAGAATAGCAATAAAAAGGTGTTTGAACCTGTTTTGCAATATCACTAATGGCAATATCTTCAACAAACATTTCATTATCTTTGTGTGGAAAGTAACTAACTGGGGTCATAAGTAAATCATTGGATATTGAGCAAAATAATGTTGCTCAATTTATGCTAACTTGCCGTATTATTCAAGGGCTAAGTACGATATTTTCAAGGTGAAATATTATAGTCCATAACTTGTTGTTAAATTGTAAGTTATCACCTCACCTCTTTTAAAGACATAGGGTCTTTTTTAGCTTCTAAAGCAAAGGTGTCGGCGATATTTTTAAATTATTAACTTGAATTAAGGAGCATGTTTGATTTTGTGAAAATAAATGCTTTAATTAATAACGTAAATATGACAAAAACCACTGTATTCAACATACATTATCTTCGTGGATACTGAAATAGGATGTTGTTGAACAATTAAATGAAGGATAATATTTTGAGAAATTATTTCGTTAATAATGCAACTATTTTTCTTGTTCTGTTCGGTCTTGTGGGCTGTACAAATGGACATAAAACCTCTGATAACGTTGAAAGTGGCGATGCGGCTACGGCAGTTGCTACCATAAATAAGTATAAGGCTTATACTCAGAAATACTCTGAATCTATTGTGTTGAGCCAGAACCATGCGACTGGTCATGTAGGTGATTTGTTCTTTACTCATTGGAAAGATGGAGGCGCAGCCTCTTTAAACTTAGACCCAGATGGGGCTTTTAGTGTCAGTTGGCAGGGCGGAGGTTATAATTATGTTGGGGGGCCTGGTTGGCATTTTGGTGATGAGAATAGAGTTATAGGTTATAACTTTAAAGAAGATAGTGGCGCAAACTTTATTACTTTATATGGCTGGGGATATGACAAAGATATGCCTGCCACAGACCCTGCACACTTAGTGGAATATTATATATTACAACGATGGATGGAAAATTCTTACGAGCCTAGTCAAAATGGTGTTTTTGGTAAAAAATTCATCAGCAATGGTGTTGAGTACTCCTCTTATCGCACTATACGAGAGGAAAAACCATCAATCAACAATATTACCACCTTTTATCAATATTGGAGTATGCCAACTGAGCAACAAGCTCTTGGTAAAGATAGTAAAATTATCTTTGCCGATCATGTTAAGGCATGGGCGGATTCCGGTTGGATCATTCCAAATATGAATAACTTTGATGCGAGTGATGATCCGACCTATCAGGTTATGGCCATAGAGGTCTTTAATCCTAAAAACGATGGTACGGCATCAGGTAGAATGTGGGATGCAACCCCTAAATAGAAAATAGAAATATAAAAAATTAACAGAACTACTCAATCTATAAGACTAGATTGAGTAGTTACAAAACTAACAATAAGGAGTAAAGGTTTAATAAATAGAATAAGTATTCAGGAGAGTATTATTCTGAGTTATGTAATAAACATGTACACATATAGTAATGCCAGTCAGTTAATAGTTGACTGGCTTTTTTTTGCTTCTTAGATGGGCTTTAAATGACTTTATGTGGAGGTAAATAATCAAAGTATAGAGCGACTATACTTAAATTATCTTCCTTTCCTAAAGGCATTTTAATTCCCACTGAAATCGAGAACTTTGAATGGTAACGGGTATATGCAGGTTCACTGTTAAAACTCAAATTATGCTAAAAGTGAGATAGCTGATTGTATTTCATCAATTATTGCAGGATTTGTGATTACTTGTTTTTCGTTATCAAAATTATCGAAGAAACTGGGTACCGAAATACTAGCTCTTACGTCGGCGGCAAAATAAGGTGCAGAGCCTGTTGCCGCGGACAATACTGTTTTAGCGCCACCTGGACCTGGTGAAGTAGCAAGTAAAAGCATTGGCTTATGCTGAAATAACTTCATATCTATGCGAGAAGTCCAGTCAAATAAATTTTTATAAGCGGCTGTGTATGAACCATTATGTTCAGCAAATGAAATGATAATTGCGTCTGCTTGGCCTAACTTAGCGTAAAAAGCTTTTGCAGCTTCAGGCTGCCCTAACTCTTCTTCTCTGTCTTGGCTAAATATCGGCATTTCATAATCGTTAATGTCTAATATTTCTACTGTAGCATCAGAAACTAATGAAGCGGCGTAAGTGGCAAGTTGTTTGTTGATTGATTTTGAGCTGCTGCTGGCTGCAAAGGCTAATAATTTCATGATATTGATTCCTTAATATATAACAATTAGATAACTTTATGTCTAAACACATTGGTTTAGAATTAATAGTAATACCAAATGAAGTAATTAAGCTCGAAGTTGTTAGATTAGTTATTTCAATTGGTATAAGTAGTATATAGTTATCAATAAACGTAATTAATAGCCTTAATTGAGAATAACTTTTTCCATATGACTTATAATGACGATTCAATGCTATTTGATGGCATGGTGATATTTACCAAAATAGTTGAATGTGGCAGTTTTTCTGGTGCGGCGATAGCAACAGGACATTCAAATTCATTTATAAGCAAGTCGCTTAATAAGTTAGAAGCACGCGTCGGCGTTCGTTTGTTAAACAGAACAACGCGATCAATTAGTTTAACCCCAGAAGGTCAGGCTTATTATGAGCAATGTCAGCAGTTGGTTATTGATGCACATGATGCTATTTCACGGTTAACACAAAGTCATATAGAGCCGAAAGGCGTGTTAAAAATTAGTTGTCCTACTTCGTTTGCTGAAAACCATTTACAAGACGTAGTGTCTGACTTTATGCATCAGTATCCGGAAGTAAATTTGATTTTGGATTTAAATGATCGTCATGTCGACTTAGTGCAAGATGGTTTTGACTTAGTCATTAGGGCGACAGATAAGTTGGCTGAATCAAGTTTAGTGTGCCGTAAAATATATAGCTGTAAAGCTTATACGGTAGCGTCACATGACTATCTTAAACGTTTTGGCACTCCTATATCACCAGTTCAACTTAGTAAACATCAATGTATTTGTTACAGTAATTTAAAGCACCCCACTAAATGGGGATATAAAGATGCAACGGGTAAAGAGAGTCAAGTTGAGGTCACTCCTAAGTTGCTTTCTAATAGTGCCAGTATGGAGTTGGCAATGGTGCTTGCAGGTCATGGCGTTTGTCGTTTACCTGAATTTGTTATGGAAGAAGCAATGCGAAGTCAAAAATTGTCGATATTATTCAGTGATTACATCGCGCCGACGATAGATGTATATGCTATTTATCCTAGCCGTAAACACTTATCACCCAAAGTGCGATGTTTTATTGATTTACTTGTTGAAAAAATGCCTGCAATGTAGAGTGATAAAGATGATAACTAGCTGGAATTGTGGCCAATAACCTTGGATAAAAATAAAGGTAGTTATAGAGATGGTCAAAGCGGTTAAAATTAAAAAGCGCATGATGATTACTCTGCGCTTTAATATTAATAAGAGTCGTTGTTATAATCAGCTATCAGCTAAGTGATTTTTAGTGAGTCACCGTATTGGAACTGTTTTAAGTTAACATTTTTGTTTGATTTGTTTAGTTATCTTTTTCTTTTTCTCTGCTAATTCTTTTTCACTTTGATAATTACGTTCGCCTTCCGGCGACATAATATACATCCGTCCACCTTGTTGATAAATAGCAAGTCTACTCTTTAAATTGTCACAATAATCTTTAGTTTGACTTTTTTGTTGTGCGTTATTTATTTTTTTCTGAGTTTTATCTTGTTGTGTTTTATCATAGTCTTGCTGCCATTCACTGTTTAGGGAAGTCGGTATTGAAATGTTAGGGTTTTCAATCGGTTTTATTGTAGTAACCTTTTCATTATTTATGGGTTTGTCACTAAAATGTACTTTACCGTTTTCATCTGTCCAAGTATAAATCTCAGCGCTGACATTAAATGTTAGGATACTGCTTACCATTAGTAAAACGGTGCTTAATAATTGAAAGTTTTTCATAAAGATCCTTTTTAAGATGAGTGCTCTGAATATTAATGTCTTTAGAGTATGAATAAATTTTTATAAGCTGATTAGCTCACTATAATTATCAAATATTAACACAGCTTTATTAGATTGTGACAGTTTGATGTGATTAATTTTTAAAGTTTAAGTCAAAGAATACAAGGGATATTTTTAATGAAGGGATTGTGGTTTTTATTGTTAGTTGGATTGGTTGTAGGATTTGCTGTTTGCCAAGCAGGACAGATGTATAAATACAAAGATGGCAATGGTACTTGGGCTTTTAGTGATAAACCACCAGAAAAAGAGAAAAAATTTGAAACGTTAGCCTACGTCCAAGACAAAAAGCCAACCTCTAAAATTAAGCTTCAATATGTTAAAGAAACAGAAGGTTATACGCTACAGGCTAAAAGTAGTTATTACATCCCAGTTGAAATAGCTGTTACGGTTCCTGGTACTGAAGAGTCTATCCGAAAGCTTATCCCTGCAAGAGGCAGCATTGATGTATTAAGTAACGATAAAATAACAGACAATTTAACTTATCAATGGGCATTAGGTGATCCTGATAGTATTGCTGATAAATATCCATATCATGCACCATTCACGTCACTTAAAGGTCATAAAATTACCCAAGGCTTTAATGGCCGATTCTCACATACCAGTGATTATAGTAAATATGCGGTAGATATTGCTATGGATGTGGGGACTTACTTAACTGCTGTAAGAGCAGGAACAGTAATAAGAGTTAAGGATGATTATCATATGAGTGGCACAACCCGATATTTTCTAGATAAAGCGAATGTCATTCAAGTGTTACATGATGATGGTACTTTTGCTTCGTACGCTCATATTTTAATGGACACGGCTATAGTAAAAGCGGGGGATAAGGTTGAGCTTGGTGACCGATTAGCTCGTTCAGGTTCATCAGGGTTTTCTACAGGGCCTCATTTACATTTTTCAATAGTTAAAAATACAGGCTTAAAAAATATCTCTATCCCTTTTAAGTTTGTAGATAATAACGGCGCTGTATTTACCCCTAAAAGATCAATGATTATGGTCAGATCCACCAAACCTTAACTCATAATTAAGGACAATAATTCAACTTAACCTAGCCACAACCTAAACTCAATTTCAAAGTAAACCTAAACTAAACTAATCTTATCTAATCAAGTGTTTTCTTAAATCGAAATGCTGCAACGAGCAATCCAAAACAGGTAAAACCAATTAGCCAAATCATATCAAAGCTCATTTCAATAACAGCAACGTCACGTAAAACCACGCCTCTAATTAAACGGATGAAGTGAGTCGCAGGTAATGCCTCAGAAATATATTGTGCGGGTAAAGGCATACCTTCATAAGGGAACATGAAGCCGGATAATAATATTGATGGTAGTAAAATAAATACCGTCATTTGCATTGATTGTAATTGGCTTTTGGCAATAGTAGATATAACTAAGCCGAGTACCAAACTGGCGCAAATAAAAAGGAAAGTAGCAAGCGCAAGTTGAATTAAACCCCCATTAAATGGCACGTTAAATAGCCAATAACCAAGCCCCAGAATAATACTAACTTGAATAGCGCCAATGAATATATAAGGAAATATCTTACCAATCATTAACTCAAGAGAGGCAAGTGGTGTGGTAATTAGCATTTCCATATTCCCGCGCTCTTGCTCCCTTACAATGGCTGCAGAAGTAAACATAATCATAGTCATTGTCAATATCACGGCAACGAGGCCGGGTACAATATTGACCACACTTCGCTGCTCGGGGTTATAAAGTAAGGTAACTTCAAATGTTGCTGTATTTCGGTTTGCGGGCTTGTCTAATAACTCAGCAAGCGGCATGTTGCGTAAACTTTTAATACTACCGGCGATTACGCTATCAGAGCCATCTACTAACCATTGTGCTATTGGCCTGCTAGTTTCTTCTTTACTCGACGGTGGCAGACCAAAACCAACAGTTGGATGCCGCACCAAGCGTTGACTAACGTCTTTTGGAATAATGAATACGGCACGTACTTCACCACTATCTATTGCCGCTTGGCCTTCTTTAACTGAATAATAACGGTGGGTAAAATTTACTATGCCTGTTGCATCAACTGTTTGTTGCAATATGCGACTGAGGGACGTTTGACTATGATCAATAACACCGACAGGAATATCACGAATATTAGTATTGATGGCAAAGGCAAATAACAGTAATTGCACAAATGGGATCATAACCACCATCCCAAAGGTCATTTTATCGCGTTTAAGTTGCAGTAACTCTTTAATAACGATGGCTTGCATTCTTATCAGTGATGTTTTCATTACTGTGGTCCTTCTTGACCAGTACAACTAACAAAGACATCTTCGAGGCTTGGTCTAACGATGGAAAGCTTATCGGTAACGTTTAGACAAGGTTGCTGCTGTAATAATGCTATTGGATTACTTTCTTCTTTATTAACCAACACACGTAAATGTGTACCTAATTGAGCGGCCGAAATGACTTGTGGAAGTTTAATTAGACTCTCTTTTATTTGACGTAAATTAGTTGCACCAATTTCAATAACTTGCGCCGCCATATTATTCATTAAGTTCCCAGGAGTATCATCCGCTCTTTTAATACCATTTTCTAAAATGGCGAGTTTATGACAACGTTCTGCCTCATCCATGTAATGAGTTGAGACTAATATTGTGGTGCCTTGGTCACAAAGGTCAAATAATTGCTCCCAAAATTCGCGGCGGTTTTGTGGATCAACGGCTGATGTGGGTTCATCTAAAAAGAGTAGTTTTGGCTTGTGTATTACTGCTGCGGCAAGTGCTAATCGTTGTTTTTGACCACCACTCATACTTCCAGCAAGTTGCTGACTTTGCGATGTTAGTTGATGAATACTTAATAATTCACTTAAGCGTGATTTTTGTTCGTTAGCGCTTAAACCATAAATTCTACTGATAAATTGCAAATTCTCTTTGACTGTAAGATCATCATAAAGTGAGAATTTTTGCGTCATATAACCAATTTTCATACGCAGTTTATTGGCTTCTTGCGGTAAATGACAACCAAGTACATCTACCCCACCACTGGTTGGTTTTAATAAACCAGTAAGCAATCTAATAGCCGTGGTTTTACCTGAGCCATTGGGGCCTAAAAATCCATAAATAGTTTGCTTTTCAACATTTAAATCAAGCGCCGATACAGCGGTTAACTCCCCAAAGTTCCGAGTTAGCTTCTTTGCACTGATGGCAAACTCATTACTTTCATCAGTGGTATCAATATTGGTGGCATTAGTACTCATGAAATTACTCATGGCATTAATACTTGCGCAGGAACACCCATAGGAAGTTCTGCTGCACTATCAGGTAATTGTATTTCAGCCAAATACATCAAGTTAGCGCGTTCTTCTTGGTTTAGTGCGTAATAAGGGGTAAAAGCGGGTTCAGAAGATATCCAGCGAACAGTGCCTTGTATAGTCTCTGTTAAACCATCTACCTTCACTGTTAATTTATCCGAAACCTTTATCTTTACTCGATAAGGTTCTGGAACATATACACGGGCAAAAGGAGCACTTCCCGCTAATACAATAGCTACTGGACTACCTTGTGTAACACGCTCGCCTAGGTTCCAAGGTAGGTTGTCTAAAAGTCCATCACGTTTAGCGGTAATGGTTAAATCTTTGAGCTTTTTATTTTCACTATCGAGTACAGCAACGGCCATAGCAAAAGTAGCTTCAGCGATTTGTAAGTCTTCGATTCTTGCGCCATTGATAAGTTGTAAAAGCTTTTCTTGTGCACTATTTAATTTTGCGGTGTTTTCATCACGTGATGCCAGTGTATTATCAAGAGTCGACTGACTTGCTAATTGCTTTTCAATAAGTGTTTGAGCGCGTTTATAATTTGCTTCACTTTTTACTAGGGCTGCTTTGGCACCTGCTACTTCTGCGGAAGCTGCGGCAACTTCTTCTTTACGAGCGCCATTATGTACTTTTTCTAAATTAGCTTGTGATTGTTGCATTTGCGCTTTGGCTTTCGCTACAAGTGCTTTTTGAATCGTATCATCTAGCCTAACAAGTACAGTGCCTTTAGTGACTTGACTACCTGCTTTTACAGGCAATGCTGTGATAACTTCGCTTACAGTTGCTGTGTGAGCTATACGTTCTCGCTCTAACGTACCTAAGGCAATACCTTGTTTATTGTTATCACAACCGTTGAGTGTTACTAGTATAAAAAATAGTATGAGAAGTAGTGGAAACGGATAAGAGTAGGTAGCGAAAGTTTTAGCAGACATGATAATTTATCTTATTGAGATTAGACTAATTTTTAGTTTATTCTCAATAAGATAAAAGTCAATTCATTATCAAGTAGAGCAGGTCAGTATTAGATAATTATAGAGAGGAAGCCTATGTTTTAAAGGTACAATTTAGTTATTAATCGTACTGTTGTTCAAAGTAGCTCTCAATTATCAATCTTGCTGACTCTGCATCAATATTATCTTTTTTTAAGTTCCTAAAGCCACCGCGAGCAAATAACTGTTCTTTTGCATCCGCAGTGGTTAAGCGTTCATCTTGAAATTCTACTTTTATGCCAAAACGTCCTTGAACTCGGTTACCAAATTTCTTGGCGTCTAAAGTAAGTTGTTGCTCACTACCATCCATATTTAAGGGCAAGCCAATAACGATAAAATCCGGTTGCCATTCTTTTAAATATTTAGCCATATTGTCCCAATGTGGGATGCCGTCAGTCGCTTTCACTGATCCAAGTGGTGTGGCACTACCTGTCATTTCTTGCCCTACGGCAACACCAATATATTTTTTACCAAAATCGAACCCGATAACAGTACGTTGGCCAATGGGTGATTTAGTTTGAGTCGACATTTTTTTCCTTAGGGTAAGTATGTGCTAGTAGAGCTACTAACTTAGGTAGAACAGAACTATTACTATTGAAAAGGCAGCTATTAAGCATGCCCAATTTCGTTTGATAAATGAGCCAAGTCGATACCCAATTTTTCAGTCGCTTTTTTCCAACGTTGTTCTATTGGAGTATTAAAAAGAATGTCACTATCCGCAGGCGTGGTAAGCCATGAGTTTTCTTGTAACTCTTGCTCAAGCTGTCCAGGCCCCCAACCAGCATAACCGAGGGTAACCATAAATTGATCTGGAGCCTTGTCTGTGCCCAACGCCATTAAAATATCTTTCGATGTTGTGACCATTAATTCTTCACTTAACTCTAGTGAACTCGTCCAACCTTTTTGAGACCTATGTAATACAAAACCTCGTTCTTTGGCTATAGGCCCACCTGCAAGCACTAATTGCTCTAAGCTATTGGTGGTGTCAGTAACTTCTTTCTTTATGTTATCAGTGCTATTCTCATTGCCTTTGTCCGCTGTATTATCGTCATCAGGTTCAATTTGTTTAAGTAAATCTGCTAGGGTAATATTTACGGGTAAGTTAATGATTAAGCCCATAGCTCCTTCTTCATTGTGTTCACAAATATAGGTAACAGATTTATTGAAATATGGATCACCCAAAGATGGCATAGCAATTAATAATTGATTCTCTAAGCTTGTCATTGATAAAGCTTCATCTTCTTCCAACATACTTGGATGGGTTGAAGGCCGTTTATTTTTTGTTGATGTTTCTTTTTGTGGTTTTTCCATAAAATGTCACCTTATTTATTGATGTTATCTTCAATGGCATCCATTAATTTTCCGCTAATATTTATTGGATAAGCTGCTTCAATTTCTCGAATACAAGTTGGGCTAGTTACATTAATTTCAGTAACTTTATCACCAATAACATCTAATCCTACAAAGTATAGTCCACGTTTTTTCAATTCGGGGGCAATTGCATCCGCAATAGCTTTATCACTTACACTAAGTGGGCGAGCAACACCACGGCCACCGGCAGCTAAATTACCGCGAGTCTCACCTTGAGCGGGTATACGCGCAAGGCAATAAGGCATAGGCTCGCCGTTAACAATAAGAATACGTTTATCACCATCAGCTATTTGAGGCATAAACTCTTGTACCATCGCATATTGCTCACCATGATTAGTGAGTGTTTCAATAATTACACCAACATTAGCGTCATTTTCTTTAATTCGGAATATTGAAGCGCCGCCCATGCCATCAAGTGGTTTGATAATAACGTCTTGTTGTTGTTTATGAAATTCACGAATCTTGTCACTATTACGAGTTACCAAAGTTTTGGGTGTGAATTCACTAAACCATGCAGTAAATAACTTTTCATTACAATCACGTAAACTTTGCGGTTTGTTAACAATAAGTGTGCCTTCTTCTTCAGCACGTTCTAACATGTAAGTTGCGTAAATAAACTCAGTATCAAAAGGAGGATCTTTACGCATTAATACGGCGTCTAATTCACCCACAGCGATATCTTGCGGATCCGACAACTCATACCAATGCTCACTATCGTCAAATACTTTTACTTTATGGGTAGTTGCTCGACATTGACCTTGTTCTAGGTATAAGTCTTTCATTTCCATATAATAAAGCTCATAACCACGCTTTTGTGCTTCAAGCATCATCGCCATTGATGAATCTTTTTCCACTTTAACTTGCGAGATTGGGTCCATTACTATGCCAAGTTTTATTACTTTATTTGTAGTCATTATTTATCCTGTTCAATATTGATTTAAGCACGGTAGATAAAATTTCAATAAATTTTATCTACCGTATATTAATCTGAAAATTAGTGTAAATCACCAAAACGGCATTGTAATGCGGTAATTGCCGTTAATGCTGCTGTTTCTGTACGTAATATTCTTGGTCCGAGTAAAACATCATGAAAACTGTTTTTATTAGCATCTGCTATCTCGTCATCACTTAAACCGCCTTCAGGACCAATTAGTAACCTAACTCGGGTGTTTTCTAGTGGTAAACTCATGATGGAATGCTGTGCTTTAGGGTGTAAATTAATTTTTAAAGCGCAGGTTTCTTGTTTAAGCCAATCCTCTAACAACATTGGCTGTGCAACAGTAGGAACACTTGCACGGCCACTTTGCTCACAAGCGCTAATCACTATTTTTTGCCATTGTTGAAGCTTCTTCTCAAGACGTTCTGCGTTTAACTTTACACCACAGCGCTCGGTAAATAATGGCGTTATAGTATTTACACCAAGTTCAACCGACTTTTGTAAGGTAAAATCCATTCTATCACCACGAGAAATACCTTGGCCTAAATGAATATTCAACGGAGATTCACTGTTATTTTCTTCTTGAGATATTATTTTTACTTCGGCAGATTTTTTACTGACATTGCAAAGTGTTGCTGTATATTGAAAAGCCTCGCCACCATTGAAAAGTGTAATAGAGTCACCTTCTTTTAGTCGCAAAACGCGCACGACATGACCAAACGCATCATCTGATAATGCTACTATTTCATTGATAGTAAATTGACTGTTTTGAAAAATTCTTGGGTTACGCATAATTTTTGCTTAAAGGTAAAACTTAATCATTTAACTAAAATAAGGGCAACAAGTGTAAAAAACAATGAAATAGCGCATAAAAATGTATTCTTTTATTAGTTTCATTTGACTACCTACAAAATTACTTGTAATTTCGTAGGCAATCTAAATAAAAAGGAATAACAATGAAAAAAATTATACTTACCACGCTCGCAGCGGGTGTACTTTCTTTAGGCTTAATAGGTCAATCAGCAATTGCTGACGAAGCTAAAGGTGGTGAAATAATCTCGGTAGACAAGAATTTTGCTAGCCCAATTATTTCGTTAAGCGGTTACAAAAAAGTATACATAAAAGATTTAGATGTTACTTATGCGGATATCATTTCACCGCCTTGGATCGAAAAAGAAAATTTCCACTGGAAGTTAAATGAAGGAAACCTTGCCTTTTTAAAAGAACGCTTTCAAAAAGGTGTTAGAAACGGCTTAACTGAAAATAGTGGTCGATATAAAATAGTAGAAAAGCCTGGCAAAGGTGTATTAATTGTTGATGTAGAAATTATCAGCTTTATGCCTTACGCTTTAAAAGAAGATACACAAGCAGAAACCAAAGGTGCTGGTGAATTCCATTTATCAGTTCAATTACGTGATGGTAAATCAAAAAGCTTAATCCATATCTTTGAAGCTACACAAGTAATTGGTAACGATTATCAACCAAATACTAATATGGCACGTGCTGCAAGTGCTAAAGAATTATTCAACGCGTGGGGCAAAAGCTTGCGTAAAACATTAGATAAAGCTAACTAATATCTGATGTAAATAATACTTAATATAAATAATAAAAAACCAGCTAGTAGCTGGTTTTTTTATACCTATAGTTTACAGGATAAACGGTAAATTATAGGTCAAGGCTAATTTTTTGTAATTTACTATACTATGTACAACAACTTAACTTAATAGCTATTTAATTATAGACCTGCAGCAATACGTAAATCATCCGCTTTATCTGTTTTTTCCCAGCTAAATGCTGTGAAAGTATCGTCGCCAACGGTCATTTCATAAGGTTCACGACCAAAATGCCCGTATGCTGCTGTTTGCTGATACATTGGATGTAAAAGGTCTAACATTTTAGATATGCCATAAGGACGTAAGTCAAAGTGCTCACGAACTAGTTCAACCAAACGTTCTTCAGATACTTTACCAGTACCAAAGGTGTCGATTGAAATAGACGTAGGCTCTGCAACACCAATAGCATATGAAATCTGAATTTCACAGCGTTCAGCAAGCTCAGCGGCAACAATGTTTTTAGCAACATAACGACCAGCGTAAGCAGCACTGCGATCAACTTTTGACGGATCTTTACCTGAGAAAGCACCACCACCATGACGTGCCATGCCGCCATAAGTATCAACAATAATCTTACGACCAGTTAAACCACAATCACCAACCGGACCACCAATAACAAAACGACCCGTTGGGTTAATATGATATTTAGTTTCACTAGTTAAAAGCTCAGCAGGTAATACATGCTTGATAATGTTTTCCATTACCGCATCAACCAAGTCTTCTTGCTTAATTTCAGGATTATGCTGAGTAGAAAGTACTACAGTATCAATCGCTACAGGCTTGTTATCTTCATAGATAAATGTCACTTGTGATTTAGCGTCAGGACGTAACCAAGGTAAAATACCTGATTTACGTGCTTCAGCTTGGCGCTCAACTAAACGATGTGAATAATAAAGTGGAGCAGGCATTAACGTAGGTGTTTCGTTCGTTGCATAACCAAACATTAAGCCTTGATCGCCTGCGCCTTGATCTTCAGGTTTAGTGCGATCTACGCCTTGAGCAATTTCAGGTGACTGCTGGCCAATTAAATTCATGATGCCACATGTTGCGCCATCAAAACCAACATCAGATGAGGTGTAGCCAATGTCACTGATCACATTACGAGTAATTGTTTCTAAATCAACCCAGGCTGTAGTTGATACTTCACCAGAAATAATTGCAACACCGGTTTTTACCATAGTTTCACAGGCAACACGGGCATTTTTATCTTTAGCGATGATGGCATCTAATACTGCATCAGAAATTTGATCGGCTATTTTATCAGGATGACCTTCAGAAACAGACTCGGAAGTAAAAAAGTGTCTAGACATAAATCCTCAGAAAAATTGGGGCTGTACAAACAAAAATCGTACAAAAAATAATGAAGCAATTCTACACTTGTTAAAAAGAACTTTCTAGTTTTATTTACGCCTAGACGGCTAAACGTCTCTAGGTTTATTGTGGGGTTTGGTGAGTTATTTACAACTGTTTATATGTACTTCTTTACTTATTTTAATTATTAATCATAAGGTTAATGATTTTAATACGATAGGTTTAGCCCATAATTCATTAAACAACCTTTCTTGCTGAGTTGTCTTAAGCGTACTGATAAATTGATATTCGCCTTGTTGTGACGGATCCGCCTCAAGGTTATTTTCTGACAATATTTTGATTAATTGTTGCGTTACTGGGGCAGCGGTTTCAATAATATTAATGTTTTTTCCTGCAATAATACTTATTTGTTGTTGAACAAAAGGGTAGTGAGTACAACCAAGTACCAGTGTATCAATGCCATGATTTATTAAGGGGTCTATATATTCTTTTAATAATGCATTACAGGCAGGTGTATTTATCTGACCTTTTTCTATAAATTCAACTAAACCTGGGCAGGGCTTGATAATTACTTGGGCACCATTATGGTGTAAATTTATTAAGTTTTTAAAACGCTGATTTTCACTGGTTGCCTGCGTAGTTAATATTGCAATTTTTTTACTGATACTTTGAAGTGCAGCAGGTTTAATTGCAGGTTCAACCCCAATAATAGGAATATTAACTTGTACTCTAAGTTGCTCAATAGCATTTACTGTTGCGGTATTACAAGCTACAACGATAGCTTTAACGCCTTTTGTAATAAGCTGCTGTGCAATGAGATTGACCCGTTCAATAATAAAATCAACAGACTTATCGCCATAAGGTGCGTGAAGACTATCGGCAACGTAAATTATATTTTCATGAGGTAATTGCTTAGCAATGCATTTAGCAATAGAAAGCCCACCAACACCAGAATCAAATATCCCAATAGCTTGTGATTTACTATGTTGGCTATTACCTATGTTTTGCTTTTTAATGACGTTAGGTCTTTCTTGGGTATAAGTGATAGGGTAAATTGTATGGTTTTAACGGGTTATAAGTAAACAAAAAGATTATGTCTTCGTTTATTTCGCTTGAAACTTATTAACCTATCAGAAAATAGAAAAGGAAATAAATGAAACAACATATTCAAATAATGGTCGATTTATTAACAAATAATGACTTTAACGCTTTGCTTGAACATTACTTAACTTCTAGTGAAGCTGAGAATATTTCGCAGTTGGCTTTTATATATTTACAAGGTCAAAAAAGCCTTATTAAATTTGGTTTTTATCAACAAATAGCGACAGACTTTATAAAGAAAAAGAGTCTGCCGTTGCCACTTATTAGGGAGTTCAAAACTAATGAGATGTTAAGTTTTTTTACGCCCGTATTAAAGCTTAAAGACAATTTTAATGCAAAGGATAATCACCAACGAAACGTACTACATTACCTATTAGCAGGAGACCAATCACGCGTTACACATGTTGAGCCATCATTTAATTATTTACGTTCGATGATGTTATTTGAAAGCAATGAAACATTATGTATTGCATTGTGTCAGCGCGATAGTAAAAACTTTACCCCTGTTGAAGTGTATCTATATTCAAATCAAAACTTATCACTTTTACCTACTCATGAATTGAGTGCATTATTTGCTTTAATTGAAATAGAAAAAAAGCAACAAGTTGTAGATGAAATCAACTATAAATTGATAATTCAAGCTGTTGCTAAAATATGTCATAGCCAAGTTCAGCCAGTTAATATTGAGTTAGAAAGGTTACTATTAATCGCTACTTATTATAATAAGCCGATTCAAAAAATTGTTAATGATATGAGCTAAAAAGATTACTAGTTTAGAAGCTTCCAAGGTGCCGCAGCTTACACATTCTTGAACATCGTGTGTTTTTCTAGAGTTGCGCGGAAGTATTATTGATATTGTATAGAAAGGAAAAAATTGATGCTTCCAAGGTGCCGGAGCTTACACATTCTTGAACAGCGTGTGTTTTTCTAGAGTTGCGCGGAAGTATTATTGATATTGTATAGAAAGGAAAAAATTGGCGCTTCCAAGGTGCCGCAGCTTACACAGTCCTGAACATCGTGTGTTT
>Ga0308012_10000686_pt1 | contig 19513 bp, 15 predicted proteins | sample Neamet179_FD_203133 | JGI IMG/M metagenome (GOLD analysis project Ga0308012, IMG submission 203133) | Marine microbial communities from water near the shore, Antarctic Ocean - #179 | ecosystem: Environmental > Aquatic > Marine > Unclassified | place: Southern Ocean | collected 2014-07-25 | reverse complement strand
GGCAGTTTACGCACTAAACCACCGCCCCAGAAAAACGAGAGGATTTAAAACACCTTATGAATTATTTACAGGGCAGTCAGAAAAACTATTGGCTGCATAACGATTGCACTTATTACTTGAATTCAAGAGTTTATTAAAACGATTTTTGCTAAGAAAAGATAAAATCATAAATTTCAGTCACTTATGGTTTTCGTGAAATTAGCATACAATTTGGTGAAAAACGAAGTATATAAGCTATTTAAAACTACCTGATAAAGAGCACTTATTAAACTCTATAATACGATAACGTATAAATTCTCACACTTCCTCTTCCTCCTTGCTCAGGCTTCGTCATGTGCTCATACATAGAATTAAACAAAAAATAGTTTATGATGCTCAAATACTAATAAAAATACTTTCTGATGAACCTGAATTTCAAGAACGAATCAGCTTACTCAGGTTAAAATATAAAACAGGTGCAAACTCGAAAGCAGCAAAAGCAGCACTCAATGAATTTTATGAATTAGAAATAGAATGTGAAATATTGCGTGGACAAAATGAATCAATGTCAGATGAAATTGAAAGGTTAAGAGAATTACTGAGCCATGTTTCTAAACAGAAGTACCACAAGCGTACCATACACGCCCAAAAGCCCCCCAATAAAACTAAATTAGTATATTACCCTGTTCTGAAGAGTATCGGATATAGTGGGCTTATTTAATTGTAGGGTGGTTGTCCCTCTCATTATCCAGATTAGAACAATTTTTAAATAGCATCCGATCATCATTAAATACGCGCGTTTAATTGAACCAATAAAATTATTTTTATACTAAAACAGATGAATAATCGCTACAAGCTATTATATTAAAGGTTTTACATCAAATAAATATAAACGTCTCACCCATGAAATAATCCTCAAGTGTTATTAGCAACTTGAGGATTTTTAAATAAACAACACTCTCTGCTACTCCTCCTTGTTCAGGATTCGCTGTCGCTGTTCGTTTTTATAAAATATACCTTTTACTAAAGTAAATATCCGTCACTGAGTGTATTTAAAAACGACAATAGATCATCAATTTCCTTATCGGATAATCGCAAGTCTCCCAGCTCTTCTTTATTCATATTGTCGAGTACTTCTGATTTACCCCACTTTTTGTCAACATCGCGGGTATTATAAAAATCAACAGCTTCGCGTAATGTTTTGAATACGCCGTTATGCATATAGGGTGCTGTTTTAGTTATATTGCGCAACGTTGGTACTTTAAATTTTCCTAGTTGATTTTTAGCGTTGTTAATATTTGGATTACCGGCTAATCCTATATCAACATATTGTTTTCCAAGTGCATTATAATGACGTGGCATACTATAAAAAGGTAAATTTACCTGCTTTGGAACACCCAAATTATCATAAGAAAAATCAGTAAATTGCGGGAAAGAACCGTCATCATTGAGTTGATTTGGATGGCAAGCGGCACAATTACCTTTATCTTCAGCTTCGAAAATAGTTAAACCACGTTTTTCCTGAACAGATAATGTGACTTTACCCTGTAAGTAAGCATCATACTTTGAAGTAAAACGCTCTGCAAAGAGCTCACTATGCTGATATGACACCAATGCGTCAGCAATAGAATCAAAAGCTAATGTGTTATTATTCCAAATAGTTAACCCAAAAACTTGTTCAAACAATACTTTATACGGTGCTATTTTCACTTTGGTAACAACTTGCTCTACCGCGCTATTGCCCATCTCCAGAGGATTAAGAAAAGGTCCTTTCGCTTGTTCTATCAGAGTACGTGCTCTGCCGTCTAAAAAAAAACCACCCATCCATGTTTCATCTTCAGCATTAAAATGCCAAGGTACGGTAAACTTAGCATAAATGATACTTGGTGCATTTCTATTCCCAAATAATTTACTATTCGCTCCTTGAGAAACTATATTATTTTCATCTGCATGAGCCTGTTCTGCATTATGGCAACTAGCACAGGATTGTCCTCTAGGCTCTGATAACTCGACATCTTCAAAAATCAGTTTACCTAAGGAGATCTTCTTCTTTTCATTACTATCTTTAACTTGTGCTTGTAAGGAAAAAGCAATCAAAATCAGGGAGATAATAATGGTATTTATAATAAAATTTTTCATAAATATTGTTCTACGATTATAGTGAGCGAATATGGGCAACATCTTATCGGATGAAAAATGACATTATTTTCTCGTTCATAGACTAATACAGTCCATTTTGTCATTTTACTGAGTTACGTCGTTAACTTGGTAATAGGTATACTTAATAACACTAACACACGTAATGATAATTGTTACCATTACGTGAAAAGGACATGTTAATCAAAATTATTATCATTTGCAATATTTAATTTATTAAGTAGCTGAATGAACCGGTTGATACTAATTGAAATAAACAAATGATTTTAATAGATAAATTACACATTCATTTATTATTATAACGATAATTTAAAATTTCATAGGCTTTACGTATTTCTATAAAATGTTCTGCACTGCCACCTTTGTCTGGGTGGTTAATAATAATTTTCTTTTGATATGCTTTACGAATATCAAACCAGTCTACATTTTGATCAAGGCCTAAAGTTATTAGTGCTTTATCTACTTTATCAATAGCACTGTATCTTTGCCAAAAACTAGAAAACAGTTCGTCAATACCTTCAAGGGTAATATTACTTAAATTAGACCAGTCTAAATAATAACTGGCAAGGTTTGTATCACGTGTTACTAACACGTTTTTGTCTTTAGTCTTGTTAGGAATAATACATATATCTAAAGGAAAAATAGCAAGTAAAAATCCTTCGGTGTGAATGTCACGTTGAATTTGATAAAGTGCATTCATAACAAAAAAGTTCTTTTGAAAAATAACAACCTGATAATCGAGATCACTGTTAATCAATACTTTAAAATCCTGCTCACACAGTTTCACTAAATCAATCAAAGAACATGAACTATTCTGTTGTTTTAAATACTCCAATATAGGAATAATTAAAGGATTAGTCATGGGTTATATTTACCTTTCGATTGATTGATTGATATTAAGTGCTCTACTTAATATTGAGTAGATTATTGAGTATTATTTTATATCCAATGAGTAACATATGCTTATTATATTACTCGTATCTAATTTTTTTGTCGTTAATTTATTATGCTAAAAAACACACAAAAGCGCCCTGCTTATACTTTTAAATATCGTCCACATCCCATAAAGGCGTACTTAAATAACGTTCTCCACCCGATGGAAATAACGTTATGATATTTTTACCTTCATTTTCTGGTCGCTTAGCTAATTCGATAGCGCCGTAAAGTGATGCGCCGGTTGAAATACCACCAAAAACACCTTCTTCACGAAGTAAATAACGTGACATGATAAACGCATCTTCATCTTCAATAATAATTGCTTCATCAATTAACGATACGTCAGTTGTTTTGGCAATAAAACCTGCGTTGAGCCCCTGAATTTTGTGAAGTCCTGGTTCGCCACCAGATAATAATGCACAATTTTCTGGCTCTACAGCAACAATTTTTATGAGTGGATTTTGTTCTTTTAAATAGCGTCCAACGCCAGAAATAGTACCGCCTGTACCCAGGCCAGTAACAAACATGTCAATATCACCGTCCATATCTCGCCAAATTTCCATGCCTGTTGTTTCATAATGCGCTTGAGGATTTGCCATATTATCAAATTGCATTGGAGACCAAGCATTAGGTATTGTTTCTAATAACTCTTTTACTTTTGCTATCACAGCGGCAAAGCCTTCAGAGCCAGGAGTTCTCACTACTTCAACGCCTTGAGCTTTAAGTACTTTTACGCGCTCAATACTCATAGTATCTGCAAGTACTACCATAGTTCGGTAGCCCATTTGCTTAGCAACAAGGCCCAAACCAATACCCGTATTACCCGAGGTAGCTTCTATAATGACTGATTTACTGGGTTCAATTAATCCATCGCTTTCCGCATTTTTTATCATTGATAAGGCAACACGGTCTTTAACACTAGACATGGGGTTAAACATTTCTAGTTTTGCGTAAATATTACCCGGTAACCCCTGAGAAACTTTATTCAATTTAATCATCGGAGTATTACCGATTAATTCGATAATATTATTATAAATTTTTGTCATGTTATATTTCCTGAATTTACATAATGACAGCCAATCTTATTGGCTAATATTTAATTTCATACACTGTAAACTGTAGCCAGTAAACACGTTTCTAACTTCTAAGTAGTCGCTAATTAAGGTATTATTTCATTTTAAAAATAAATAATATAATCGATGTAATATTAGTGTTTCATACTGTAATTAACACACTAACTACGACTAATAATCTAGCGAAAGGCAAATTTAAATGAATGATTACCTGTTAAAAGAAAATATTTTAGACACTCAAACAGTCATTCAATTACGATCATCCGTGGGTTGGGATAGCTTAAGTGAACCCACTTTAACCAAAGCGCTTTCTCATTCCATTTTCTTTGCCAGTATATGGTATCAAGGCGAAGCCGTCGCTATGGGTCGTATTGTTGGTGATGGCTATCAGTATTTTTATCTACAAGATATGATTGTAGATCCCGCTCATCAAAAACAAGGGTTATGCCAACGCATTACAGAGCATTTGATTAGCCAAGTAAAAAGTATTGCAGAACCTGGCGCTTTTTTTGGTTTAATGGCTGCAGCCAATGTTGCTAGTGTTTATAAAAAATATGGCTTTGTTGAACGTCCTTTACATATGCCAGGTATGGTAATGCCTATTAATTAGGTTATTCTAAATTGAATGTATCATTTTTAAAAACAGACTGCCTAATTGGACATCACACCGATAAAACGTCCATGATGTTTACAGACACTTTGATTAATAATCGGGTGTTTTAATTAACGTTTCTTTACGATTAATAATTTCTGGAATATAAACCTGCTCATTCCATTGTTCTGGTTCTACTGGTTCTACTGCAATAGAAATAACGCTTTCATCACACCCAACAACTTTAGTAACCGCTTCGGTAATACTTTTAGCTAATGCAATATGTTGTTCTTCACTGAGCGAAGGGAAATGTTTTATATTTATATGTGGCATTATTTTTCCTTTAGATAAAATTAATTAGTTATAAAACAGCAACTAATTGGTCTATGTGTGTTGTTTTAAGCATAGTGTAATGATTTGCTTCAATGTGTTCTATAACCGGTGCGATGGTAGAAAAAACAGCATTGTTTTCAATAAATGAATAGTCATCACCCGTCGCTTTAATAATTTTAATGGGTGCCTTTAACTGGCGTTGTTTAAGTTCATTAAATGAGTAGGTAAATTCAAACGTCATTGTGACAATATCTATAATTCGCATCACTAAACCTGTTTCTAATTGGTTATTCAAGTTACAGATAAAACTAATGAATTTTTCTTTAGTATCAACAACATCTAAACACTGTATCAAAGAATTGCTGTTTATTGTACCCATAAATACGGAATACAATATGGTTATAAATTTTTTGTTAGAGAACGTTGCTTGGTTATCTTGAATTGTCGTTTTTTGGTTTTCGACTCTGGGAGAGCCTGGAGCAATTAAGTATAAGCTTTCAACAACATGACCCGCTTGTTCTAATTGGTAACACGCTTCAAAAGCAACACGCGCACCAAATGAATAGCCCCATAATGTATAAGGACCATCACCTTGGTTTTGCTTTATCATGGCAACATCTTTTGCGGCCATTTCACTTATTGTTTGGTAAGGTGTTTCTCCGGCATTAATACCATAAGCTTGTACACCAAAAAAAGCGCGGTCAGTACCCAATTTTTCAGCTAATAAACGTAAGTTCATGCAATAGCCACCTAGTCCTGGCCAGCAATAAATAGGATTACCCTTTCCTTTTGTTTGAAAAGGAACTAATCGAGATGCTAATTGATTATCTTTTTTATTAATAACTTGCGCGAGTTTTTGAATAGTTGGTGATGAAAAAACAATTTGTAATGGTAAATCACAAGACAACGTTGTATTTATTTTATTGATAACACTAACGGCGATAAGTGAATTACCTCCCAGTTCAAAAAAATCAGCATCAACTGAAATACGTTCTCTTTTGAGTCCTTTTTTCCAAATATTTAACACTGCTCGTTCAACGTCATTAGCCGGTTCTATATGTTCTGCACTGATAGAATCAGACTCAACCGCGAGTAACGCTTTAATATCAATTTTACCATTAACTGTTAGTGGCATTTTATCAATAACTTCAATCTTATTTGGCATCATATACGTGGGTAGAAATTTGGCTAAATCATCTTGAATAATTTCTGAAGGACCTTTCATATGCACTAAATCTTCGTTCATCCCATCACTGTGTATTTGCATATCGCTGATGCGACCACCAATAAAGAAGTATGATGGACCTACATCTTTCTTAAGGATATGCTTGATTTGTTTGGCCGATGGCAGGTTATTACCTGTTTTTGAACTGTAACCTGACGACATGAAACCAATATTAAAATCGTTCATTTGTAATGACTGTAACTTACGACCCAAGTTAATATATCCCAACCAAGCTTGATCCGTCGTGCTTAAAACGGATATACCAAATGAAGCTCTTTCATAAACAGATTGGTTAATAGCAATCACATGCTTTTTTAAAATAATCTCGTGAGAGACTAAGGTTAACTCACCTTTCTCATATAAATATTTACCCGCTTTAAGGTCTGATATTTGTCCCGGATGCGCTTGTAAATATAAACTGATGTCATCAGCCATGGCCTCTTTTTTACCAGAGACTATGTTAAAACTACCCAAGTAATAATCGTTTTGCGCGACCTCAAATTGCTTTATAGTTTCGGGTACGTAGTCACAAGATTCAATACTTAAGCCGTAAGTAGGTAAAATATTCTCAAAAAAGCCAACCATATGGCCCGCTTCCATCTCTAATACTTCTAAAATATTATTTTTATAAATAGGTTCAATAGCCGATTTTTTACCAACAAAATGTACCTTACATTGCACCGTACCAGAGTCTTCTTTCTCTGCGACTAATATCAGTTGATGATGAACAGGATGATAATAGTAATACCCTGGGGCAAGGTTACCAATGCCGTTTAATTCAAAATACATTTGAGTTGCGTACAACGCACCCGGTGAAGCATACCCATATTTAGGTAGTAATCTTTTTTCAGAAAGGTACTGTCCAAAGTATCTTAATATTTTACCAAAATCATCATAGTTAAGGTCAGCTAATTCAGCGTAATGATCATAATTTACTGTGCTATTAAGTATTTCAAGAATCTCAGATTTATTCAGCTTCCCCTCTTCAAAAAAGCGATAACTCTTACGAGCAAAAACGAGCTTTCGTTGTTTATTGGTCGCTATTTTACCGGGTAAGTTAATTGTCGGTTTATTAATGTTTTCAGCATCTTGGCGGCAGCCTATATTGGTTAGCTGCATTTTAACCTGACTGCGACTCTGCTTAGATTGATGATGAGAGTCGTGGTTTCCTTGATCCATTAATGCCGCTTCTCTCGGGTTTAATTCAATCATCGAGATAAGGTTTTGGTAACCGGTATACTGATCTTTTTTAAGAAATACTGCGGCGTTATTTACCCAATCATGTGTTTCTATGAGTGATTTAATTTCGTCTAGTTCAACACGATATCCGCGCAGTTTCACTTGATTATCAACTCTTCCAGCATACTGTACTGTTCCATCGGTATTCCAATACGCTAAATCACCGCTTTTATAAAGCGTTACGCCGACTTTATTACCCGTAAAGTAATGGGTAATAAAACGTTCTGCGGTTAAATCATCACGGTGCAGATAACCTCTTGCTAAACCAACACCGGCAATATGTAATTCGCCTATAACACCGGTACCTACCGGAATATTGTTACTGTCTAAAATATAATAGTGTGTATTCTGTATGGGTGCGCCAATAGAAATAGTCTCAGAATTTTTATTGAGGCTAGTCAGTTTATTAATATTAACAATATGTGTAGAACTATTGATAGTACACTCAGTTGGCCCATATAAATTAATAAGTCGGCAATTAGGTAATTGCTCAGACAGTTCAATAGCTAAATGCTTAGACAGTGCTTCGCCACCACTAAATATTTGATTGAGGGTAAAACATTGGGTAAATTTTTCAACGTCGAGTAAGGCGAGTAATAAAGTAGGTACGCCTTGTAATATTGAGACACCATGGCGAATCATGGTATCGACTAATTTTTCAGGATTTTTATATATACCAGGATCCCCCATCACCACGAGTGATCCACAACATGGTGCTAAAATCTCCCACTGGGCAGCATCAAAACTCATCGGTGTTTTCTGAAGGATTACACTTTTACAATTGAGTGAAAATTGAGTCGACAACCAATCCATTTGATTAGCAATACTTTTGTGCTCAATCATTACCCCTTTAGGTTTACCGGTACTACCGGATGTATAAATAACATAAGCTAAATTATTAGGTTTAGCATGCTGAGTAAGCATACTGTATTGAAGTTGATCATTGGGTAAGTAAAATTGAGCAACCTGCGAAAATGTTATTAATATAACGTCATCTAATACTAAACTAGCCAAGCGATCTATAAGATCATCTTGCACTACAATGATTTTGCATTGGCTATTTTCAAGCATATATTTTAGACGATCTTCAGGGTATTCAGGTGACAAAGGTAAATAAGCGGCACCCGATTGCAAAATACCCCACACACCAACCATTAGCTCAATTGATGGCTCTACAAACAAGCCAACACATTCGTCTAAGCTTACGCCCTGCTGTTGTAAATATACAGCAAGCCGTAAACTTTTATCACCAAGTTGCTGATAAGTCATGTTCTTATGTTGAAATGAGACTGCTGTATTAGCGCCTTGTTGCTCTACTTGGCGTAAAAAGGCATTAACAATACCACTACATATTTCGCCATTGTGGCAAGTTGGTTTTAACTGTGTCACGTAACTGATTTTCCAATTTTAGATATACTAGCTGCTACATAGCAATAACATAGGAAGCCTATTTATAAACGTAATAGCTTATATAAAACATTACAATATATTACGGTTATTCATCATGGCGTCATATGACGATTTTATACGTATTTAATTGATATACGTTATTGTACAAACCTAAGATCACACGTTATAAAAAATAAAATAGTGGGGTTATACTTATAAGTACATGTTAGCTAGAGATTTATATGAGTAAAATTTATCTTTTTTAGTTTGTGCTTTCTAGGATTAATTTTCGAGGTTTAGTAACGTTAAGGCAAGCTGGTGTGTAAGTATATGTTCTTGTTTAAGTGTTTTTTGTATAGCAGAACTTGCAGTGAATAAAGTTGACCATGTAGGTTTTTTTTGGGTGTCTTCATTGTTTTTCATTAACTTTTTCTGTAAAAATTTAATGGATGCACTTTGGTTAAACCATTCTTGTTCATTCCCTTTTAGTGATTCACAAACTTTTATATAGTCAGCAATATTTTTAATGGATAACCAATAATTAGCGTGACTAGTTAACGCAATTTCAATACCTTTAGGATCAACATCACTAAAGCATATTCGTTGGTGAGTATTAAAACGACGGAAAAATTCGTAGGCTGTTCCTGTACTTTGCTGCTTTTTAATATCACCTCGGTATACCCATAAAGCATCTGTTAACTCTTCACTTAATAAGGTTAAATTAAGTGAAGATAAGTTTGCCATTACAGCAAGATTTTCTACAAAGATTATACTTTTGTGTTCAATACTGTTTATATCATCAGCACGAATATAAATACCTAATGAGGCTAAAGGGGATATGTTATGTTGAGTTTTATTAATTTTAAATTCAGATAAGCTATTGATTAATATGAAATCTTTACTTACTGCATAACTATTTACTTTTTCATTTCTAAATTCATTAGCGATGTTCAGTCTACTTTCTTTAGTAGGGTAAATATCATGTCGTATATCAGCACCTAGTTCACTTTGTATCTGCTCACACAAAGTCAATATATCTTTTAGGCCAAATATTAGTAATGTCTTATCAATATTAAGGCGTCCAAAGTTATATTCCTCATATAATTTTGTTGCCAAGGCTGTATTTTTTATTTGAGCGCCCTGCCTATTTTTTTGAAAGTGACCTTGTATGAAATTATAAAGTTGCTTGTTCATTATATTTTTCATATTCACTGCATTCCTTTGCGAGTAATTTATAACATTTAGGTGCTGGCTTTAAGTCCAGCTTTCAATTCGATAACCACATCACTATAGCGGTAATTATCGGTGGTTCCGTTAACAGCGACGCCTTTCATTTTTATATTCATTGCCTGTTGCTGCGCGCTAGTTAACTTACAATAACAACTAAAAACTAATTCTATCCAGGCTTTGGCATTAATAGTTTTTGATTGTTCAAGCCAGTTATTTTGAAACTCTTGATAAAAACTTAACGCGGAGACTGCGCAATTATCGATAATGACACGTTCAAATAATAATTCAGTTTGTTGTTCAAAAAAGTCTTCTTCGGCCGCAATTTTTTCAATGGGTTTAAACGAAACTTCACTGGTTGTTCTTACTTTTATTGACGTTATAGCGGTTTGTTTACGTAACGACTGTACTAATAAAAGTAACGGTTGTTCAATATTGGTCTGCTTGGTGTCAACATAACTTCGCAGTGGTATTGGTGGCGAATACTTTAGCTGCTCGGGTAAATTGGGTAGTTCAAAAAGGTTTTCATCAAGATCAAATTCAGGACGTTTTCGTAAAAATCGTGCCATATTACGTAATTGACTGGCTTGTTTTTCGTCATGACGTAAACGAAATAAGCTGATACGCATATTGTCAATAATCAAACGTAGCTTAGGTAATATTTGGTTATACCAATAAACAAAATTTGTTATTTTACGCGCAAACTCATTAGGACAAGCGGTCCAATTTAACCATTCGTAACAGTCTTGGGGATCAATTTGTTGTAATTCATTTAATAGTTTTTGTGCATGAGATAAATAGCGTTCATTTTGTCGTATTTTATTAGACAAACTACTCACAAACCCAAATTGACTGACAATAGCAAAATGCATGGTGTCTAAATTATTATTTAAACTGTCTTTAGTTTCATAAAGTAAATCATCGAGTTGATCTAAATAATATTCGGCATCTTCATGCTCTTTACTTTGTATCGCTAATTGATAATCTTTTGCTACTTCATCAATGGCATCAATAACTTTACCCATGTCGGTAAGTTGTCTATAGCTTGTTTGCTTACGCATTAACCTATTTAACATGCGTTTAAGATCGGTTGTTACTCGATACTCACCCGGAGAATCATCAGGTCTTATTAACCCTGATTTATGTAATAAATTAATGGTGTTTACGTCTTGTTCATCACTGGCGATTGAGCCATAAACATAAGCACTGGCAAGTAAGTCGTTGTACGCACCAATTTGTCTTAGCAAGGTGGCTACTTGATTAGAGTCAAAACCGGCCATTAACGTTCTCCATTAAAACGTTCACTCATTTCTTTAGTTATATTGTTAGTTATATTGTTAATTATATTAAAAATTAATATTTTTATTACACGATGACTTAGGCTGTTCATTAAAAGAGTAACTCGTCTTGTTGGCTTTTTTCTTGCTCAGGTAAACTGACGAGTTCAGCATCATTTAAAAACTCAATCAGTAAATAAATTAAGTCAAAGCGTGCGGTAGCATAATATCGACTACTGCCTGTATTTTTACGTACAAAATACTGCATTTCTTCAAGTTTATGAAAAATAGTTACCAGTTGTTCTCGCGTTTCGGTTTTATTGGTTTTAAATGGCTTTATTGAAGTAAGTCGACTTAATTGTTCGCTAAGCGTTTGATCATGCTCAAAAGGTTCAAATAACTCATTAATATTGAGTACTGTTTTAGCGCGAATAGGTAAATCGGCTTGAGTCGCGGTTAACAGTAAGTCTAAAAACTCAACTAAAGGTCTAAAAGTATTACGCATTTCACTGAATAAAATACTGAGTTCGTTGTGGTTACTTTCATCGACTTGATTAAAGGTACAGTAATAAGCGTCAGCACTTTCAAGATACGTTAGCTTTCTATCCAAGTTAGATAAAAAGTCATTCACTTTATCATTGTGACTTTCAGCTTTTAAATACAAATATTCGGCTTCAAAAGCTGTTTGACAAATAACAGCGCCGCAAAGCAATGTTTGAATACTCTGTTTAAACATGAGTTGGCTTCCCTTCAGTCTCTTTTAGTGTGTCTTTTTCTGACGCTTGCTCGTCTTCTTTTTCAGTAACTTCTTGTACTTCTTGTACTTTGTTACGTTGTGCTAATAATTCGTCTAAACGAGATTGTGGAATATCGGCATGATAAATTTTATTGTCTTTTAATTTATAATGACGATGATACAGCGATAAAATATGACGATCTGTTGATGGTGAAGCCGATAACATGCTGATATGGTTGTCATTAAACATTTGTAGCAAGAGGTCAATATTCTCAGCAGCTAGCTCACCTAATTCATCTACGGGGAGTATTATTTGACTCGCATGTTTGCTGTCGCCACGTAACATACCTAACAAACCCGCGAATAAAGACAACATGGCTAAATAAGATAACCCTGTTGAGCTTACTTTTTTAAGTTGTTTTGCGTTACGCGCTTGTTTCACTTGGCCTTTTTCTACAATAGTAAATTCTAAATCAAATAAATTATTATGTGCTAAGACAAAACCTTCATTAGGTAAATAACTGGCTAATTTTTGCATTGCGAAAACTAAGTCGTCGGGTACATCGCCCAAACCGTCGCGTAATTGATCTTTGTATAGCTCAAAAACTTCAGCAAATTTTTGTAACGGTCCCCAGTAATCTAACTCTTCCTGTTTCATTACCGTGGTGACACTAATATCGGCCAAGGCTTCAAAATGAGCTAAAGCGGTTACTTTGGCAGATAAAAGTTTACCAATACGTTTTATATTACGACCAAAATTTTCAATGTGCTGATAAAATTCGTTAATCATAGTGGCGTTAACCGTCACCAATTGATACGTACTTTGCTGTTTTTGTTCTGCGCTGTTTAATAACTCGCTAATAGGTTCTTGATATTTTAATAATGCTTTGGCACCCGAGTACTTGTCGTTATCACGTAATAGCTTTTGCCAATTTTCAAAAAGCTCACTGCCTGAATGCTCTTTTCTAAAGCGTTCACTAAAGGTGTTAAGTTGACTCGTTAATCGTTTTTCAATCACTTTAAACTGCTGATGAAAATCCTGACAAAAACTTACCGTTAAGTCGGCTTGGTTTTCGGGCTCTTGTTCAGACAGTTCGCTATTAATGGCCGACATTTCACACAAACGCTTATTATCATTAAGTTGAACCAATAAGTCGTCAGTGGCTTGCTTTTCATGATTCGTTTTTCTAATTAATTGTTTTAGATCATTTATTTTTGTTGTGAGCTCGGTGCTTGTCTCTTCTTGATTAGATTCAAGGTTACGTTTAATTATTTTTCTATTTTGGTTTTCTTCAACCAATGCATCTCGATGACAATAACGCTCATTAATAAAACTTTGATAGTCACGGGCTTTTTGTGCAAACAGCGAACAGTGTTGTAAGTTTTGTTCTAAGGTCGTTCTAGTGGCAATACGTTTGTCTACTTCACCTTCGGGATCAAGATGTTTAATATCACTGGCTTGTTGTTTTTTTAAATCAGATAAGCGCTGTTTGGTATTACTTTTTATTATTGACAGTTGTTCGGACAATAGGGTTAATTGATTGTCTCTATCACTTTCAACGACCATACACTTTTCTAATTTATCATTAGTGAGTTCATGGCGTTGTTCATTTTTATTTTCGTTAAAATTTTGTTGTTTTTTATCAACCAACTTTAATTGCTGATTATAACTTTGCCGTTGTACTTCTATTGTTTGACGATGTGTTTTTATGGCGAGCTGTTTTTTTATGACTAAGCTTTCTTGTTGTGTTTGTAATTGACCTAACGTTAACTTTTGCTGATTTAAACGTTGTGACTGCTGTCCTACATTTGTTTTTAATTGTGTAATGTCTTTTGCAATAGTTTTTAAGTGATCATCTAGCTGAGTAACTTTATCGATTTGTGTTTGTATTTTGGTTTCGATCAGTTGGCGTTTTTCTCTCAGCTGAGCTTCGTCTAAAAACAGAGAGTCGTCGCACGGCAGTTGCTGTAAATCTATTGATAAACCGTAAAGGTTTTCTACTCCGTTGTTGGTTTCTGACCACTGCGGATTTAAATCAGACCGAGAGAGTTGTTCTGTGGTGAGTAACCGTCCAATGTTATTTTGCCAATTAGCAGCCAGTGGCTCGTTAATAAGGTAATGATGTAAGGAACCTGATTGCGGTAATAATTGTAACTCAACGTGTTGATAGTCTTGTCGTAACTGTTCTAGGTAACGGTTAAATTCACTACGCTGCGTTAAATGCTGATCTTGCTTTTTTTCAAGTTGATATTGCTGTTTTTGCAATTCAGATTCTTGTTGTACTAACGCATTATAATTTTGCTGTGCATGACTTAACGCTATTAGGTTGTCTTGAATATCGTCGGTTAACTGCTGCGGTATAATAGGTTGGTTAAGTTGTTGATTAGCAATATCTAATTGATGCTGAATAGTTTGTTGGTCTTTTTGAAGCTTCAGTTCTTCTTTATGTAATTGAGCATTAAGGTCATGTTCTTGTTGATGAAAAACGTCATTAATTCGAGTTAGTTGCTGATTTGATTGGGTAGAAATAAGGGTCGATTGTTCAGTATTACTGTTAATCGATTTAAGTTTTTCTACCTCAATTTTTTGAATCAGTTTATCAAATTTATCGCCTATTTTAGTAATATTCCCTTCAAAGGCTTCTATTACGGCAATAACTTCATTAAGCTCGGCTTGAATTTGTGACGCTTGGTCGGCTTTTATTCGATAACTACTGGCGTCATCCTCATCGTAATTAAGTTTGTCTTCGTCAAGTAAATTAATACGACTTAAATCCGCATCAATTTTAGCCATTAGATCAAATAAAGCCTTTTGATATTGTTCAGTTGTGGTGACTAAATCAATTTCAAGTGCACTACGTGTAGCTATACTGCTTTTTTTAAGCGTGTCTCTTTCTTGCTGTTTATTTTCAAGACGACTTTGATGGGCAGTTACTTCAGCATGCAGATGCTGTAGTTTATGTATTAAACTAGAAAAATCACTAAAATCGCTTTGCCATACTGAAATTTTATCGGCGACTTTTTTAATGGCACGACTGGCTTGAATATCAGCAAGCCAGTTTGTAATATCGGCTTTATTTAAACTGAGTTGTTCTTTTTCATCGTTAGTATCACGGGCAAGATGATCACTGGCAATTGCCACTAACATACGTTTAACCGCTTCAAAATCGAGATTTTTTTCGATAGTACCGTTAATCACTTTATCAATATGTGGGCAGGCTTGTTCACTAAAAGAAAAACGATTTTGTAGTAGCCTTATCTCTTTATGTTTTCGGCCACTGCGCAAGTTTTGAATTACTTGACGGTATTTATCTATCCCTAAAAATTTTGAGCTTTCTTTACCTATATTACGGTAGTTTTTTTCTATTTCGCTGATAGTAAAAGGTTTAGCTTTGCCGCCTTCTACATTCGCAATAAAATATTGGCTATCGTAAGCATCATCAATAAATTTAAAATGCACACCTCTGCCATCACTGGTAGCGAGTACTTGGCAGGTTTGTCCAAAAGGTCTTGCGTATTCGTACACTAAAATACTGGATTCACGCGGTAAGTAAAAATCGGCAAAGTTTTTTGCTTGGTCAACCTTACTTACAATATCACTGGGACGCATACCATAAAAAAGCGGTAATAAACGCATTAATGAGGTTTTACCTGCGCCGTTAGTGCCTTCAAGTTGAGTGTGACCCGTTAAGTCAAGTTCGTTAACTTGTCCTTGCCAAAAACTGTCGATAATAATAATACGCAGCAGCGAATAGCCATGTTCTGCCATAGTGTAACCTTTGGAAATTTTAGATGAATGTAGACGTATTTAAGTCGAGTTAGTGAAGCGGTGTTAACGTTAAGACTAACGCAGGATCAATTCTTACATCGAACCAATTAATACGCCAATCTAAATGAGGCCCGGTTGCTCTTCCGCTTTTACCTACGGCGGCAACCACATCCCCTTGTTTAATTTTATCACCTTGTTTTACATAAGAATTACTGAGGTGTAAAAAGGTAGAGCTAACGCCCTGACCGTGATCTATGATCATAGTACCACCTGAATAAAACATATTTGGTTCCCACAGTAATACGATACCCGATGCGGGTGCCTTAACAGGATCGCCAATATCACCCGCGTAATCTAAACCAAAGTGTGGGCTTTTAGGTACGCCGTTGTAAACACGTTGGCTACCATAAACACCAGTAATTGTACCTTTAATAGGCGCAATAAAACCTTGGGCAAAGTAATTGAGTGAGCTGGCCACTTTACGTGCCGTTTTAACTTGTGTGCGGTCTTTTTTTGATCTTGAAATTGCTTTTGTATTGGGTTGCATGATGCTTTTTTTAATGCCTTCAATACGCTGAATTTTATAACTGCGTTTCTCAGGTGTTAAGGTTTTTTCTGACCGAGCACCCTTAAGGGTTGTGATCACTAATTGATAATTAGTTTTGTCATCACGTGAAAAACCAAAAGTATAATCACCCTGACTTGAAACGGTAATAGCTTTGCCGTTTAAGGTGACTATGTTGGTTGGTAAGGTTTTTCCTACCAATAAACCGCCCTGCTTAATTTCACCGGTTAATACTATTTTTGGCAACGCTGTTAAGGTAGTCTCGTTATTTTGGCTTTGAGCAACCGTTGGCGAACAGAGCATAAAACTGATTAAAATAGCTAATATAATTCGTACTTTATTGTTTAAGTTGTGTATTCCATTACCCATGTACAATGGCTCCTTTTGCTACACCTTCATAAGCGACAACTTTAACGGTGTTGTTAGCGAGTGCCGTATGTTCTGCTTTTACTTGTCTTAGAATAAAGTCTGCTAATAACTCAACCGTTGAATCGCAATCAACAACATCAAGTACTTTATTGTCTACTGCTATATCAAAACGACCTTGTGGCGCATGATAGCTAAAATATTGATGATCGGGTGTTAAATTACTCATCGCGTTAGCTGATAGCTCAAGTTCGTCAATAGAAATTCTATCCGCTTCACTGGCTATATAAATATCTTCCCAACGTTTACACCATGCCGCTTCTAGCTTGGCATCTCTTTTATCGTCTACTAATATTTGAATTTTAGAACGATGGCCGTGCGCTATACGTTGGCAATTACCATCATGTAATTTTAAGCCATGTGTATAATGATAATAATCGGTTAGAATATTTTCAGGGCGCAAAACTAATGATAAACCTTCAACATTTTCAGGTAATTGTGCCAGTATAATGGCTGTTAAATGTTTTGTTACTGTCGGTACTGTAATCGTTAAACAGTCTATAGAAGCAAAAGCACATGCTGGTGATTGTAAATAGTAGCTGGCTATGTCACTAGTAAAGTCGACCGTTTGATGACCTTTATTATGCAAAGAGTCTGCTAGAGTTACAGCTTGTTCTTGTATTGGCAATAATAATTTATGGTCAACGGCATTATCAATAATGGCTTTGATTTGCTTTTTTACGACAGCAAAATCAAGCACCATACTCATTTCGTTTAACGATCCGTCGAGCAATACGTCAACAATCCAGCTTTCGCCAACAATGCCACGCTGTTTACATAGGTATGAAAAATCAATAACGGTAAGATCATCTACAAATAATTGCATTTTTTTCCTTAATTTACGTTTAACTCTCTACTAATTTACACAGGGTTAAAACACTTGCTAGGCTTTAGCGACCTTTATTAAGATAAAAGCATACTAAAACCTAGACGTTTTGGGTATTAACCTTTTACTTGCCACAAAATATCTTCGTTAGCACGAACGGGCACAACAACATCATCACCAAAGCTCATGGTTGCCGGTACCGACCAAGATTTTTTAACTAAAGTAATTTTGTCTGTATTGACGGGTAATTGATAAAAACCTGGGCCATTAAGGCTAGCAAATGCTTCTAACTTATCAAGTGCATTTTCTTGTTCAAAGACTTCAGCATACAATTCAATAGCAGCATGTGCAGAATAAACACCGGCACAACCACAGGCTGATTCTTTTGCTTGTTGCGCATGAGGCGCTGAATCAGTGCCTAAGAAGAATTTTTTGTTGCCGCTTGTTGCCGCTTCTATTAATGCTTGTTGATGTGTATTACGTTTTAAAATAGGTAAACAGAAGTAATGTGGACGAATACCTCCTACTAACATGTCGTTACGGTTATACAATAAGTGATGAACCGTAATCGTTGCGCCTATATTATCGCCGGCAGCTTTAACAAAATCTACTGCGTTTTTAGTAGTGATATGTTCTAAAACAATTTTAAGATTAGGATAGTTAGCGACTAAGGGTTGTAAAATAGTTTCAATGAAGACTTGTTCTCTATCAAAAATATCAATTTCATGGGCGGTTACTTCACCGTGCACAAGCAAAGGCATTTCAACCGTTTGCATTGCGGCGAATACGTCGGTTAAATTGGCGACATCAGTAACACCCGAAGAGGAGTTAGTCGTTGCGCCTGCAGGATATAATTTAGCAGCATAAACTAAACCTGATTCTTTCGCGTCAATAATGTCTTGTGCACTTGTCTTATCTGTTAAATATAAAACCATTAATGGTTTAAAATGAGCAGCCGGTGCAGCCGCCATAATTCGGTCATAATAACTTTTGGCTAATGTAGCATCGGTTACGGGAGGGACTAAATTTGGCATAATAACGGCTCTACCAAAGTAACGACTAATATCGGCTACAGTATTTTTTAACACAGCGTCGTCACGTAAATGTACGTGCCAATCATCAGGACGCGTGATAGTTAAAGTGTCATTTGAGACGTGACTTGAGGCATTACTTTTATTTGTCATGATCAATTTCCAATTTTTTGATAGTTTCTATTACTTTTTATACTAACTCAACAGTATTACGTTAAGTAGATGTTTTATATTAATTTATGCAAATTAAAAATAACGAAGATATCTTTAATTTGGTAACGCGATACTTTTAAGTGATGCGTTACTTGTCATTTTACCCGTTTTGTTAGTCTTCTGAATTTGTATTACTTTCCAGTAAAGCCATTAATTGCTCTTTCAAATTAGGCGGTACTTTATAGATAGTTAACGAGTCGTTATGTGGATTATATACAACGTCTTCACCAAAATGACTGCGTTCAAAACTCAAACTTATGCCATTACCGTAACCTGAATATTTAGTGATTTTATTCACTACGGCTTGTTCGTGCGGAAATGAATCTTCAATAGGATACGATTGCGTTTGGCAAAATTGATAGAAGTCTTGCTCGGTTCCTGCACTCTCTATTACTTTACCTACTTCTTGTATAGATACGTCTTGCGAGCTCGCTTTTTGCTCTTTACAGTAGCTAAGTAAATCTTTACGTGTTTTTTGCTTTTCCGCAGGATCCAATTGATTAACCGCAACATAATCTTC
>Ga0308012_10000683_pt1 | contig 19601 bp, 21 predicted proteins | sample Neamet179_FD_203133 | JGI IMG/M metagenome (GOLD analysis project Ga0308012, IMG submission 203133) | Marine microbial communities from water near the shore, Antarctic Ocean - #179 | ecosystem: Environmental > Aquatic > Marine > Unclassified | place: Southern Ocean | collected 2014-07-25 | reverse complement strand
ATTGGAGTGTCTATTAAACTGGGTGCGTATCATAGGCCAAAGTAAATCCATTTTCTGACACCGTAAAAGGAATTACATGACTCCATAAAAGAGTTAACTCCGACACCATAAAAAGAAACTTAATGCGGACTGAATCAGGCAAAAGACATTTGCCCATGATTAACCATAGTTTTGCGGAGTAAATCGGACAAAAGAAAATTGCCCTATGATTGCTGAGTTTTATGGATCAGATCAGACCAAATTGAATCTAAAGTAGATGAAAATAGAAATAGCCATGCTTACATTTGGAGTGAACAAGTTATCTAAGTAGAGCGAAAATAGATAACCACAGGCTCTTTTTTTATGGATGGGGGTATAAGTGGGGGAATAAAAATATAAACGTAAGATCAGGCCCTTTCACAACAAGGCTTGTAGGCCTGAATGTGTGTGAGGCTCCGGCACCACATCTTCTTTATATACCTTTCGTTAAGACCCTTTAAGTCCTTAGTCTACATGCCTTTCAGGTCATTTCGTGACCATTAGCTTCCGTTAAGTTACCTTTCGCTATAAATCGGTGCTATATATTTAAATTATAGCTATTTATATGCTTATATTAAAGGGATTTAAGGCATATTACTTGTCCGTATTGAGCATACCCCTTCAAAATCTGTGATACCCGCTGCTGTTAGGATGTGGTGATACGCAGAACGTATTATTTCTCTCAGATGCATCTAAATATAAACACTTGACCTACCACTGGCATGTGCAGAAGTACACATGGCTCAATTTTCTATTCTGTGGTTATTCGATGGTTTTAGGGCCAAAAGGATACAGTTTAAGGGTCGATAACACCATAGCCGATTGCGCCAACTGAACTTTCGCTTGCTGCCAAAGTGGGCCACCAAACGGACCACCTTTAGCATTATTAGACACAGCCATGTCCTCTTTCGGAAAACCAAAAAAGTTAGCATCAAGTTTGCCATTCTTGTTTAGGTCGTGAAAAACGCCAACTGCATATTCCCCATATGGGATATTGCTGAACACCACCACCAAGTTCTGGGATGTGGCAGCGAGTTTCTTTACTCGAAAAGCTTTGTCCATTTCTAATTCTATTCGGTCCAGTTCTTTAAACAACACTACTACAAGCTCACCTTGACCCAAGTATCGGATCTGTACCAACGGCACTTGTATTTCACCTAAAAGAGTGTTTCCATCGGACTCTTGTGCCCAGAAAGAAAGCACACAAACGGCGCACAAGCCTATAGCCACGATAGCGTTGAAATTTCGGACAGAACCTATTATAGTCATTTTAAGCTACACCTTGTGCCATTGGAAACGATCATTATATGAATCAAAAAGTACTCAGACAAGACACAAATGCTGCCTTATGGGGTATTGGTGCTACATTAGTCCTTACTTTTACTATTTGGATGGCTGCACCTTTATTAAAGGATATTGTTTTCCTAGAAGACCAAGGAGCCTCTTGGTATTTTTGGCAACTACCTGAACGCACTGCCATGGGCGTGTTTAGCGCTTGGTTTTTTTATGGGCTCCACCAAATCACCATGTGGGGACTTATCTTCTATGCTCAGCGTGCCAAACCCACATATGGGCACAAGTTACATAATTTCAACTGGTATGCTTTAGGCCTCAACGGTTTCTTTTGCGTGCTGCACATTATACAAACTCAACTTTGGTACGATGGATTAGCCCAGCATGTATCTATTTGGAGTGCACAGGTATCTGTGGTTGTTATGCTTATTTGGGTTTTGCTGATGGAAACGCCCAGACGAGGCTTATTCTTTGGTAAGAAAGTACCATTTTCAAAAAAGTTAATATACGCTGCCAAAAAATACCACGGGTATTATTTTTCTTGGGCCATCATCTATACCTTTTGGTACCACCCTACAGAAGCCACCTTCGGACATCTAATGGGCTTCTCCTACATCTTTGTTCTCCTACTCCAAGGGTCGCTATTTTTTACACAGTTTCATGTTAATCGTAAGTGGACGCTCTTTTTAGAAATGTGGGTCATTGTGCACGGCACCCTAGTGGCCTTAGAGAGTGACAACAACATGTGGGGTATGTTCTTTTTTGGTTTTGCAGGCATTTTTATAATCACTCAAATGCATGGTTTAAACTTTACCAAACTCCATAAGTGGGGTTTCACCCTGTTATATCTCGTTGGCGCAACCCTAGTAGCGATAAAACAGGGGCCAATGTTTTATACCGTATTACCCCGAATTCCGGTAGTCGATTATATAGGCGTCTTTATTTTGGCAGGGATTTTATGGGGAATAGCTAAACTTGTCCCTAGGGCGGTAAATAAAGAAGAATAACCAGCTTAACTCTTGTACCCACCTAAACTCACTAACTTTCATTTTAATGAAAAAAATATTCTCAAGGGTCTAATAAGCATCTGCTTAAGGCGCATCTTATTTTAGTAGACTTTACCTATAACCCTCGTTGTTAACTAGATCGACCGGTGCCCCGTAAGGAATCAAACTGCCTAATTATTAACACTTTCATTGCTTTTAGGGTGCAATGCCCGGCGTTAAATGCAAGGTATTAATGCAACCTGTCCATCTTTGCGTGTCTTTACATATATTTGTATTTATACACATGTATTTTTATGCATAATATAGAGGGAACGTTAACGTTTTATACTTCGCTTTCCAGTCTGTCTAACGTAAGGTGGCTATTGATGATTTCAGATGATTATTAATGACTTTATTTGGGTTATATTGGCAGCGGGTAATTCCACCCGTCTTGGTCAACCAAAGCAACTGTTGAAGTTGGGCAGCCAAAGTTTGATTCAGCATCAAGTCCAAACTTTATTATCCACAGGATTGCCGGTATGTGTTGTTAGTGGGGCAGTGGATATAAACAGCGATATAACACCTCACGCTAATCTGAGCATATTGCACAACCCTGAGTGGCGCAAAGGTATGGGCACTAGCGTTACACTAGCCCAAAAAACTCACACTCAGAAAAGTATTGGCTGGGTATTAGTAGATCAATACGCTATTACCACCGAGCAAGCAGTCGAGTTTTACCAGTATTGGAAACTGCAACCCAAGCAAGTTTTAGTAAGCCAGTACAAACACCAAGATAACACTTCATGGGGCGTTCCAGTCATCATCCCCCACAAGGTTATGGCTAAAGCCAATGCACCTGACCGTGGCTTGAAGCCTTGGCTTGTAGCTAATCAACACTGCCTACCTATACATTATTTTATCTGGCCATACGCCGAAGTGGACCTTGACACGAAGGCCCAATGGAAAACAATACAACACCAGGAGAGCTGGCATGTTAACACTCAATATTAACGGCAAAGACGTCGAAATAAAAGTCGATGCAGACACACCGTTGTTATGGGCTATACGGGAAGAAGTTGGTTTAACTGGAACCAAATTTGGTTGTGGAATAGGTCAGTGTGGCGCATGCACGGTGTTGGTCAATGGCCAACCATTGCGCTCATGCAGTGTGCCAGCCACCGCCATGTCTGGTACACAAATTGAAACCATAGAGTCTCTTGCTACTGATGGAAAACTTAATACAATCCAGCAAGCTTGGTTGGAGTTAGATGTGCCCCAATGTGGGTATTGTCAGTCGGGGCAAATCATGGTGGCCACGGCCATTGTCAAGCAAGCACTGGCAGGACAGCGCCCGAGCCCCGAAAAAATTAAGCAACAAATGAATAATATATGCCGCTGTGGCACTTACAATCGCATTCGTCCAGCTATGGAACGTGCGTTGGATCTAGCTTACGACGACATTAAGGAGGCTTAGTATGAAAGAGACGCTTTTAACACGTCGTCATTTTTTAAAAAATAGTGCAGCCTTTGGAGTCAGTGGTTTACTAATAGGTTGTAGCAATGTCAATACAGATGTGGAACTACTGCACAGCAACACGCCACCAAACGATGAAATGCATAAATGGGTATTCATCGGTACAGATAACCGCATCATTGTTACTGTACCCTGCGCTGAAATGGGCCAGGGGGTTAACACCAGTTTGGCTCAACTAGTTGCTGATGAATTGGATGCTGACTGGGATACACTAGAAATACGCCAAGCCCCTTTAAACAGCAAGTTCAACAACGCCATGGGAATGCAATTAACTGGTGGATCAACGGCTGTTAGAGACTATTACGTAACAATGCGCAAAGTGGGCGCGGGTGCTCGAAGTATTATCATTAAAGCCGCTGCTGCGCAATTAGGCACCACTGAAGCCAGTTTAGGCACTCAGGATTCACATGTCATCTATGAAGGAAAAGCTTACCCCTACGGGCAATTTGCCTCCGACGCAGCTAACTGGCCGGTGCCCGATGATGTGCCCTTAAAAACCGACGCTCAACTCAACTTAATAGGCAAATCGTTGCCGCAAATCGATACTCATGATCGCATTACTGGCAAAGCAATCTACGGTATTGATGTACAAGTACCCAACATGCTTAACGCTGCCATTGTGCAAGCTCCCATTTTTGGTTCAAAAGTGAAGACATATAACGAAGCAGCAGCTTTGCAAGTCACTGGTGTTAAAAGAGTCCTTCCCATTGACGGAGCTATAGTAGTGGTTGCAGAAAAATACTGGCAAGCCAAAAAAGGTGCTGCCGCTTTGCAAGCCAGCTTTAGTGATTACAATAAGTCAATTGCAGGTTTCAATACAAAAGAAGTACACAAAGCCTATAGTGACGCACTCGACGAACAGGGTAAAGCCACGCCTAATACGCCCTACGTATTAGATGTAGAATATAGTGTCCCTTGGCTGGCTCATGCAACAATGGAGCCCATGAACTGCACTGCCTGGGTACAAGACGACCGTGTAGATTTATGGCTACCAACCCAAAGCCAAACTGCATCTGCAAAAGCGGCGGCCGATATCACTGGCCTCGGTACGGAACAAATTCACATCCACAATCAGCTGTTAGGTGGAGGCTTTGGACGTCGAGGAGAAACGGACTTTGTGGCACAAGCTGTGCAGATATCAATGATGATGAAACAACCTATTAAATTAATTTGGAGTCGTGAAGAGGACATGCAACACGATTTCTATCGTCCCATGGTCATTAGCCGCTTTCAAGTTGGTTTAGATGCACAATTCAAACCCATAGCTTGGCATAACCAGTTTGCTAGCAGCTCAGTATTTGAGCGCATCATCGGTGGCTCGCTGCCCTCAGCACTAAAATGGATACCGGTAACCGCATTCATTGGTGATCCTATAATTGCTCTAGGTGCTACTGAGATCCCCTACCTACCAGAAGGTATAGAAGCCGATACTCATTTAAGTCTAGTTGAAAGCAATATACCCGTTGGTTTTTGGCGCTCTGTAGGCCACTCTTCAAATGCATTTTTTACTGAAAGTGTGATTGATGAAGCCGCACAGCTAGCCCAGCAAGATAGCTATGAGTATCGCCGCAATTTACTCACGTCTTCACCGCGTGAAAGGGCTGTACTCAATAAAGCTGCTCAGTTAGGCAATTGGGGCAAGGCCAAAACCGGGCACTTCCAAGGCATCGCAGTAGAATATGGTTTTGAGTCCTATGCCGCGATGGTGGTGGAACTAAGTGTCGATAACAACATAGTCACCGTGCATAAAGTCGCTTGTGCCGTGGATTGTGGCAAAGTGGTTAACCCGAATGGCGCCGTAGCGCAAATTGAAGGGGGCATTAACTTCGCCATTTCTGCGGCAATGCATGGTGAAATAACTATTGAGAAAGGGCGTGTAAGACAAAGCAACTTCCATGATTATCCAATCATGCGTTTAATCAACGCGCCACTAATTGAAGTACATCTTATGCCATCGAATGAAGCCCCAACAGGGCTTGGTGAAGTAGGCGTGCCTCCACTAGCCCCTGCGATGGCCAATGCTTTGGTCGCTGCTGGTCAGCCGCGTATTCGTCATCTGCCCTTTAGCAAATCTGGCTTGACGCTGGCCTAAATTTATTATTAACAACTAGACCAATGATTGAGGAGGCTATAGTAAATAGCTAATCGTGAATGCCTTGAGTTTTAATTGCTAAAGTTTGTGCACTCATGTTTTCATGCCTGGCTTGGATCTGCGCCATAATAGAGAGTGCAATAGCATGAGCACCATCACCACCTAAATCGAGGCCAGCTGGAGCAACTAGATTTTTTGGAGCAGGTGTCAGCATCTTATCTACCACACGCTGAGCTCTGTCTTTAGGCCCTAGCAAGCCTACATAAGGGAGATCAGCAAGGCTGGTTTGACTTAAATAGTCAGCATCAAGTTGTTGATTATGGGTTTTTACTAATACAAAATCTTGTGGATTTTGGTTGATGAAAGCGTCCAAGTTTTTGCTACTCACGTCTAATGCTGAAACATTCTGCGTGAAATTATAGCGCTGTAAAACCTGGCTTCGTTGATCAATGGCTTTCACCAAGAAACCAAGCTGTTGGGCGAGGTTAAACAATGGAGGAGTATCTGGCCCCGCACCTATCAGCAACAACCGTGGGGCCGGCTTAATATATTCTGTTACTTCATTGTTATTCGTCTCAGGAGCTTGCTTGCTTAGCTTGCTTTGCCCCGTAGCCAGATCTGTAATCAACCAGCTAGCCGAAGTCGCCTGTTTAGCTTTGATATAATAAGCCAAGCTACCGTAGTTATTTTCCAAGCATAATTTTTCTAACAATAACTTAATCCGACCGCGGCAACCCACCCCTAATAGCCATGCAGGAGAATCAGGGTCGCCAAAATCATATTCAATCAGCTTGGGCCGGCCTTGCTGTATTACCTGTATGGCGTGATTGCCTAAATGAGTTTCTAAACACCCGCCACTAATCAAGTCAAACTGCTGACCTTGCTCATCGATCAACATACGCGCACCTACTTTACGGTAGGTCGAACCTTCAGTTTCTAAAACCCTAACCAGCACTATTGCTTGTTGTCTTTCCTGAGCTAGGTTAAGTTGCTTACTGAGTTGATGAAGCATAGTGACAGTTGCTCTAATGGTAGGGTGACCTAGTGTAATGAAATTTTCTTTTCATATCCCCTATGATTAGGAAAATGAAGTTGTCTAGGAATAGTAATTTAACTACGTTAATTGGGATTCTAGCAAATATCTGCAACATCGATTACGCCAGAATCATCTTAATCTGAATGCTCTATTGACTCTCCATCGCACTAAATTTTAATGTTGCCATAAGCTTCTAATGCTCTGAGACGAGATAGTTTAATGTCCACTATTGGCAGTGGATAGGTTTGGCCTAGTGTGATGTTGGCTTTTTCCAACACGTCTGGTGGGGCTTCCCAAGGCCGAAATAGATATTTATTGGGTAACTCTTGTAGCTCTGGCAGATAACGCTTGGTGTAATCGCCCTGAGGGTCAAACTTTTCGCCTTGGATGATAGGGTTGAATACTCTGAAGTAGGGCGATGCATCGGTGCCGCATCCTGCCACCCATTGCCAGCTTGCGCTGTTGCTTGCTAAGTCTGCGTCCACCAGACAGTCCCAAAACCATCGCGCTCCTAAGCGCCAGTCGATGAGTAAGTTTTTAATCAAGAAAGAAGCGGTAACCATACGTACACGGTTATGCATACTTCCTGTTTGCCAAAGTTCTCTCATACCTGCATCAACTAGTGGGTATCCAGTTAGGCCTCGTTGCCATTTTTTTAACCAGGTTTGATTGTTCTCCCATGGGAAATGATCAAATTTTGTTTTTAAGTTTGTGTCAGGCAAGCTAGGGAAATGAAACAGTAGATAATAAGAAAATTCCCGCCAGCGTATCTCTCGTTTAAAGTGCTCACTGTTTAAGTCATCAGCTATGGTGAGTAATGCATTGATGATCTGTTGAGGTGATATGTCACCAAAGTGGAGGTGCGGGGATAATCTTGAAATAGCGTTTAAGGCTGGATTGTCTCGGCCATCTTTATAGTCAGTTATACCGTTAGATAAAAAGGTGTTTAGCGCAGATGATGCACCGGCTTCACCAGGTGTCCAGCACTCATAAAAGCCAGCATCCCAATTAGTAATAGGTAATAAGGATAGCGCTTCTAGGTTGATGCTGTGAGGGTCACTTGTTAATAGTGTCGGCAACTTAGGTGCTGGCAGCTCAGTGATAGGACGATCGATTTTGCTCGCCTCTCGGTGATATGGAGTGAATACTTTATAAGGATTACCATCCTTCTTAAGTACTGACCATGGTTCGTTTAGTAATGAACCGTTAATGCTGTGGGCCTTAATGCCTTGTGATGATAATTGTTGTTTTATGTATTTACTTTGCGCTATATGGCTAGGCTCGTAACAGCGATTCCAGTAGACTGCTTCAACTTTAAAACGCTGGCACAAATCAGCAATAATTGTTGCTGCATCACCACAATAGACATTTAAGGCGTTGCCTAATGAAACATCTAACGCGTTTAATGAATGATGCAGCCACCATCTGCTAGCTTCCCCCATTCGATACTGGCCTGCATTTTCATCATCTAGAATATAGATGGGGAGAACATTAGCTGCTTTACACGCCGCGGTTAGGGCTGGGTTGTGGCTCAAACGTAAGTCTTGGCGAAACCATATAATTGATACAGTGTTAGTCATTAGCAGCTAATCTAATTTTTCTATGATGAGGGTTATTTGGCCTACATTAAATCCCCATTTGGTCATTTCAGTCTGGTTGATTAAGCGTGAGTCATCTAGTTGATAGATCCAATCATTCAAGTCGATGTCCCAAGTTGTACCATCAACATCTATAGCTAAGGTATAGCGCCAATTAAAAGCAAAACCTTGGCTTTGACCTGTTGCTTCACCCACTGTGTCAGACGCAACGCCGCTGTAATTATTGTCTCCATGTTTTACAAGGTTCCATACTCTACGCTGTGTTTCGCCATCATCATAAAAAAAGTCTTCTTCTAATAAGCCCTTGTTACCCTCCCATGAGCCGACTAAATCGGCACGAAAACGCCTGATGACTTTACCGTCTCTATTTTGGACCATGCCGTAGGCGGCCAACTTCCCATCAAAAAATGTTTTCATATCAAATGCGGGTGTGGTGGATTGGTAATCAGAAATATTGGCACTGCAACCGACCAATAAGAAGCCTAAAAAAATGGCCCCAAGTAAACGATAACAATGGTGCTTCAAGTGGTTAAAAATAGTCATGGGCTTAGTCCTATTAATTGATTACGTAGTGCTGGTTTTAAGGTGTTTTTGGACAACCAAATGGCTGTAAAAGCAGTTGAAAATAACGGGTCTTTTATCGAGCCAATAAATTTACCGTTATAGAAAAAATAGCTAATGCTAGCGCGATCTACATACAATATAAGCTGATCTTGTGGTGCAATATCTGGCCAAATGTCACGTAACTTCGATACCCACTCAACAGGATAATCAATGTCTTGGCGTTCCCACGCATACATCGTTGATTGAATTAGTTGTTCAGCAGTGATGCTTCTCCTATAAAGTAAATCTAGCGCCAGAGGCCATTGGTTAGGTTTATATGTGCCCGTTGGCGTGAGTAATTTGGCTTGGTAGATTTCAAACCACAGCCATTTCATTTGAGCCGTGCCGACTAACTTAAATGTGGGCACAGGTGTCATTTCAATTGAAGTTTGTGTATTAAATTGTTTAGGGATTAATACTTGCTCGCTGTAAGCGTAGTGGCTGGGCATTAATAACATGCAGATAAAGGCAAAGGCTGTGGTGTGTTTATTCAGGCTATCCATGGCGAGGCTTCCTTATTAAATTATCAAATTTCACACATAACGGTAGGAAGATACTCCAAGTGGTAGCTACTATTGCTAACGTTATGAGTGGGCCATGAGGGAAGTCTACGGCGCCAAATTTCCAGCTAGCCCAATAAGCATAAACGCCACCTGCTGCACTAAAACTGATGAGGTATAGCGGTTTGAACTTGCGTAAAAAGCGCATGCTATGACCTAAATTAAGAATAAAGGCCACCCATAAAACTAACAACCACAGTGGCCATTGTACAAAGCTAAAGAAGCCCAATTGAGTCATGACTAAGTCGATAACAAAGCCACCAAGGGCCAGCGGTAGTACTTTTGCATCGTCGAGACGGCTTGGGCTTAAAGCAAAATGCATGATTAACATAGCGATGGAGACAGGCAGCCATGTGTTGCCACCCCATATCAGTGCAACCCACATGATCTGAAAACTCACTGGCTGAAACAATTGCCACACGGTCATTACAGGCATCTTAATATTCATTTTTGATCAGTTCTATATGGGCCAAGCCAATAGCAGATTCACGAAAACCACCTTCGCAATAGCTAAAATAGTATTCCCACAAACGAATAAAATCATCGTTAAAACCGAGAGATTGAATGGCTTCACGATTATCTAAGAAACTTGATCTCCAAGCGCTGAGTGTTTTAGCGTAATCAATGCGGTAGTCTGATAATTGTTTCATATACATGTTGGTGTTATTTTTAAGTAGATCACAAATCACACTGACCGAAGGTAAGTGACCACCAGGGAATATATTGCGCTGGATAAAATCTACATTATTGACGTAGCTGTCGTAGCGTTGATCGTTCATGGTGATGGCTTGGATAAACGATTTTCCACCTGGCTTTAATAATTTATCTAACATTTCAAAATAGGTAGGCATAAATTTATGCCCTACTGCCTCAATCATTTCGATAGAGACAATCTTGGAGTACTGGCCAGTTAAATCCCGATAGTCTTTTTTTAGCAAGGTGATTTTATGGCTTAGATTTTCGTCATTAATACGTTGTTGCGCTAGGTCAAACTGAGCGTCTGAAATGGTAGTAGTAGTGACGTGGCAGCCATAATTTTTAGCCACATAACATGCCAACCCACCCCAGCCAGTACCTATTTCTAGCAGTTGATCGTCTTCGGTAAGGTTTAATGCTTCACAAATGGTTTTAAGTTTATGCTGCTGAGCTTCTGCAAGTGTTGTGGTTTCATGAGGGAAGATGCCTGATGAATATTGCATTGCTTCATCTAAAAAGAACTGGTACATCTCATTGCTCAGGTCGTAATGCGCTGCTATGTTTGTTCTGCTGCCTGCTTTGCTATTACGATTTAGGCGATGCTTAACCATATTGACGATGTTCAATAAGAAACCGAAACGTTGTTCGTGTTTCTCTAGTGCAGCAAGATTTCGAGAGAATAATCTAATTACATCGACTAGGTTTTCACTGCTCCACAAGCCTTCTACATAGGCTTCGCCTGCACCAATGCTGCCACCCCATAAAATACGAGAGTAGGCTTTTGGGTCATGAATAGTAATGGTTACTTTAATGTCGGCATCACTGTTCCCAAACAACACCACGTTACCATTCTCAATTAATCGAATATGGCCGTCAGTTAGTTTTTTGAGTAATGAAAACACGATTCTTTTACTAAAAGATGCGTTCTCCGTTTTTTCAATGGCTTTCGTATTGGACATATTCATGATTTCCTCTTTGTATTGGGTTTTCTAGTCGACAAGGTGGATGATACGGAGGCTTTTATTTGATAAGGCACGTAACGAATGCGTTTTAAATGCAGCCTAAATGCCTGCCAATAAATGGCCCTAACTATGCTCAGAGATACTATGGGCCAACGTAGGAATACAGCCGTTATCTTTTTTGCGTTAATGTCATGACGTGTTGCGGAAAACGAGGCGGTAAATAGTAGGCGCTGGCGCCAGTTTTCTATAATAATTTCTGTGCTTGCAGTTGGCTCCTTCACACGCCAACGGTACTCCATGTCTAGATCCATAAAAGGTGATACATGAAATGCTTTTTCGGTGGGTGTAGGTGACATCAAATCGATTAAATAACAATGGCTTTTATTCCAAGGAGTGTTGCTAACTTCGGCAACAAGGTATTTGGCAGTATCATCTTCATACAAAAAGAAAAAATTTATAGGGCTAAAATAAATGCCAAAGCAGCGTAATTGCGCTAATACGCATACCCGGTTGATGGTGCCAACGTTTGCACCCAAGGCGCTTGCGACAGCAATAGCATGGGTTTTTAGGAAGTTTCCAGCGTTAGTTGTAGATACGCTTGTGTGGGATGGCTGATTGCTAAAGTAATCTGATATTTTTAGCTGTAAAGGCGCCCAGCGGTGGGATGAGAACCACCAATATTTAGTGTTCAATAATTCGACCTCATCAAGGTCTATAAAATTCATATACAGTGGGTAGGTGAATGCATGTTCTTTTGGAAAGAAACGCTTATGAAACACATTCCCGATATAAAACGCACTCTTCAACGCCGGGTTTGTGTCGTTATCATGCCCCGTTAGGCTGTCTATCTGAGCATTAGGCATCTTCGGTGCCTTGTTGTGTTATTGCAGCTGTACCCGCCGTATTAATCGTATCAAGAGTGATGCCAAAGCGTTGGCATACATCCAAGGCACTTCTTACTCCATCTTCATGAAACCCGTTGTACCAATACGCACCACAGAAGTGAGTTGAATTGTTGCCGCAAATAGTATGTCGTTGGCTCTGTGCAGCAATAGACTCAAGTGAAAAAACTGGGTGTGAGTAGGTGAAGCGGCGTAAAATATGTATTGGGTCAATACGTTTTGTTTGGTTAAGAGTGACACAAAGATCTTGCTCTGTTTTGAGGTCCTGCAAAATATTCATGTTGTAGGTTAATGTTGGTAGCTCATCTACTTGTGGGTCTATGCAATAGTTCCAACTTGCATACGTTTTTTTGTGCTTGGGCAGTAAGCTCTTGTCAGTATGAAGTACAACGTCATTGTTGCGATATTTCATGGCGCCAAGCACCTGCGATTCAGCGGTGCTTGGGTCTTTTAATAACGCCAATGCTTGGTTAGAGTGGCAGGCAAAAATAACCTCATCAAACGATTCGGTTTTGTTGTCACTAGTAATGTCTACGTGCCCGCTATGACGCGTGACCGATGACACTGCTGAGTTAAGGCGAATGTCTTGAATCGACTGGGTTAATTTGGGTATATAGCTGCGTGAACCACCCTTAATGACATACCACTGAGGCCTGTTAGCAATATCGAGTAATCCGTGATTGCTCAAAAATCGCAGGAAAAATTGTAGCGGAAAATCTCTGCAACTGTTGATAGATGCAGACCAAATAGCTGCAGTCATTGCAAGTACATAGTGAGTAGCAAAATAATCGCTAAAACCATGGTGGTCGAGAAACTCACCTAGCGTTCCTAGCGTGTCCTGATGGTTTGTGTTGCTTTGGACTAATGAATTTTCTTTTTTAGACAGCCTATTAAAACGTAGAATTTCTATAATAAAGTAATAAAATCGTGGGCTTAATAAATTACGGCGCTGTGCAAAAAGAGTATCTAAGTTATGTCCGTTGTACTCCATACCACTGGCTTTATTGCGTACGCTAAAGCTCATTTCAGTAGGCGTGCTGTCGATTCCAATTTGCTTCATCATTTTGATAAAGTTAGGGTAGGTTCGGTCATTAAAGACAATAAAACCGGTATCTACCGCCAGGGTTTTATTATCTATATCAAGGTCTACAGTAGCAGTGTGTCCGCCCAAGTAGTCGTTAGCTTCAAATAAAGTAATCTGATGCTGTTTGCACAGCAGATAGCCACAGGTCTGGCCTGAAATACCGCTACCAATAATGGCAATGCGTTTTTGTTTAGGATACGGCTGTGTCTGTTTCATTAGGCGCCCCTAATCATTTTAACTGCAAGTCGACGCCAGAGAGTGTTGGGTAATAGAGATAATATTCTCATGGTGAAAAAGAATATTTTGGGAAAATTTATCTCTAGTTTCCTTTTTTCAAGGCCTGTCACGATGTACTGGCAGGCTTGTTCTGTAGAAATTATGCCAGGCATAGAGAAGGTGTTTTTTTGTGTTAAAGCGGTGTCTACAAACCCTGGACGAATAAGCGAAACTGCGATGCCTTTTGGGCTAAGGTCTATGGCTAGAGTGCGTGTTAAATAATCTAACGCAGCTTTAGATGCACCATAAGCTTCAGAGCGTGTAAGTGGCAGCATGGTGACAGAGGAGCTAACAATGGCTAACTGGCCACCTTGATTGATATTGCCCAATACGCCCTCTAAACAATATCCTGTACCAATAACGTTGGTGTCTATAACCCGTTTAAACAACTCACTGTCAAACGGCAGTGGGTCATCCATGTATTCACAGGTCCCTGCATTCAGTATTACTAGATCAAGCGTTTCGATTTCTGTGAGCGCTGTTATCACTTCAGCACGTTGGTTTATATCAAAAGTACATAAGGTGAGTTGTTTGTGCTCTGGTGGTATAGCAGCTTGTAGTTTGCTTAGCGACCTACCGCAGGCAATGACCTGCCAGCCAGCTGATAAGTAGCTATGGGCAAGGTGCATACCAATACCAGAACTTGCTCCTGTAATTAGGACGCGTTTCATGACGACAACCTTTTTTTAAGAAACACAATCACCTGCTTAAGTACGGGCACTTGTTCATAAAACATACATCCAACATCAAAATAATCTCTGTGATAAGTAATACGCTCATTGAACATAATTGAGCTAACACCAGGCACACTGATTTCTTGGTGATGGTTTAACTTTGGGTGGGCAAAGGTCATGGTCCAAGTGATAAATGCTTGAGTGTCGGTACTGACCACATCAGTGATTTCAAAATTACAGTAGGTCACGTTAGACATCATCTTACTAAAGTGATTCTTAACACGACTAAGCCCCTCAACTTTACCGGTGGGGTCTACAAAAACCACATTGTGGTGGTATAGACCATCAAGGCCAGCGATGCTTTCTTGGCTAAATTCTTTGTAGTAGCCACAAAAACTTTCAACGATAGTATTCATAATATGGGTGCTCAACGGTTAGATCATTAAAGGTATCGAATTACTGGATTGATTTTTTCAGGGTAAGGTTCTAGATAGCGCTGGTGTTGAATGTAATCAGAGCCGTGTTGCATTAAATGATGTTTAAGCAATGTTAAAGGTGTAGTCAGCGGGGTTAAACCTTTGTTGTAGTTGTGAATTACTTCAATGATGTGCTCTCGCGCTACTGATGTGAGGGTGCCTTTTAGGTACCCTAAAATATGGAACAACGCATTAGTATGGTTCTTTCTACTTGCAGGCTTGGAAAGTGCCTCAATAAAATCACGGAAATATGAATTAATAAGTGTTGTAAGTGAGGTATTGGTATTGCCACCTAACAGCCTACCTAGTGCGCGGTATTTGTCTTGGTTATGTGCCATTAACAGGTATTTGTAGCGGCTGTGAAATATAATCAGATTGTGAAAGCTAGGCTGCTCTAAGACTTCTTTGCGAAAATTGCTATAGGCATAAACACGCAGTACAAAATTGTCAAACAGCTTATCGTCGTGCAGGCGTCCTTCTTCTTCGATTGGCAATTGTGGGTATTGTTCTTTTAACGCTTTGGCAAATACACCTGTAGCACGTATTTGGTGTGGGTTCCCATTTGGCTGGTACACCTTTATCCTCTCAAGCCCACAGCTTGGAGAGTTTTTCATCAAAATGTACCCGTCAAGGTGGCTCATTTCAGGTAACTTTTTTTCGAAGCCTTTGACGAGTTGTGCGGTTAAATCTGATGTGCTGTCATTACTAAATGCCAACTGTGGTGACTCTGGGTTACCAATAAGCTGCATGGTGGGCCTTGGAGTGCCAAAGCCTGCTTCAACTTCGGGGCAAAAGGTGGTGAATTTGAAACACTGGCTTAATAGGTCCAGGCATAGTCGAGATTGTGTATGACCACCGTTATAGCGCACTTTATCGCCTGCTAAACAGGCACTGATGCCAAGCTGTATAGAGGGTTGGTTAATGTCACTTGCCGCCTGATTGGAGGCAATGATGTGTTGCTTGTTCATTGTCTAGTCCTCACTTGTATGTTGTGATATTTTTTGAGTGCCTTTGAAACAAATTTACTGTCACTATCTAACCAGTGGCTATAGCATTTATCCTTAAGGACGTGATCCAAAGTAAATTGGGTAGATATTAAACATTACTTAAATAATTATACACAAAATAATACTGTACAATTAAATACTTGTACAGTATTATTTTGTGTATAGCTATTTGACGGAAAAATAGACAGGAATAAGCAACCTAAAATGACTACTGAAACGGATGACAATCAACACCTTGAAAACCAGTTCCCTATAAGGCAATTGAGTGCTCGTACACAGGTTAATACGGTTACCCTAAGGGCTTGGGAGCGAAGGTATGGGCTGCTAAAGCCACAGAGAACAGAAAAAGGCCACAGGCTCTATTCAGAAAAAGATGTTTTGACCATTGAAAGGATTTTGACCTTAGTATCGAGAGGTGTGCCGATTGGTAAGGTTAAAACGCTGCTTCAGGGCGATGTGACAGTGGATGAAAAAGTCATTGAAACTGGAAATTGGCAACATGACGTTGCCGAACTTAGGGCTGCTGTTGAACTTTTTTCAGTGAGTAAAGTTGAGCATTTAATACACAATGCATTTGCTAATTACCCAGCTAATGTTTGTAGTGAACGTTTATTACAACCGCTGTTCTCTGAACTAAGTTTAACGGATGACGATCATGGTGCAGCTTTTGGTTTTGCGGAAAGTGAACTGGTGCGCTACGCCTTGATTCGTTCGAGTGCCAAGATTTCTAAGAAAAAGGGCGCTAATACGGTGGTTTTGATTGCAGGTAATCAAACCCCAATCTGGCGTTTGGCGTTAATCGCTTTGGAGTTAACGGATGCAAAGTTCACTGTACATTTATTAACCCACACATTTAGCGTTGCGGCAGCTATTGAGCTGGCCGGGAAATTTGAACAAGCTTGCACTGTGTTTTATCAAGATGGCATGTGGAAAGAGTTAGATCAAAACTTGATGGCTAATATTTTACTTAAAAATGGTCGGCTTTTTCTCTGTGGTACGGCACCAGTGTTGGCTAACGTATATGCAGAAGATCGTGTATTTGAAAACTTAAAGAGCTGTGTTAGGGGTTTACTGAAACGGCAAGCATTGCTCTGAGATGACTAGAGGTAGCCTATGAAAATACTAATTACAGGTGGCACTGGTTTAATTGGCCAGGCATTTATGCGCCAGTTTGATGATCACCAATTTACGGTTCTCACTCGCTCAATCTCAGGCAGTGACGCAATATGGCCTGCTTCAGTTAGCTTTATTGCTTCATTAGATATTTTACAAAACTTAGATGAGTTTGATGCTGTTATTAATCTTGCTGGAGAGCCGATTTTTGACAAACGGTGGAGTCCAGAGCAAAAACACGTCATCTGCCAAAGTCGGTGGTTGTTAACTCAGCAACTCGTAGCATTGTTTGCACAAAGTCAAAAGCCACCAGTGGTTTTTCTAAGTGGTTCCGCCACAGGTGTATATGGCGATCGTGGGGCTGAACAGGTTAGCGAGGCGTCCCCTGTTGAAATAGGTGGTTTTTCTACCCAGTTGTGCCTAAATTGGGAAGAAATAGCAATGCAAGCTGAGCCTCATACACGTGTTGTTTTACTCAGAACAGGTATCGTTTTATCAACTCAGGGCGGTGCTCTAACAAAGATGTTAGTACCGTTTAAGTGCTTTTTAGGTGGACGTATTGGTGATGGTGAGCAATATATGTCATGGATTCATTATCAAGATCATATTAATGCGATGCACTATATTTTGCTAGAAAAAAGCATTTTAGGGCCGGTTAATCTAGTTGCCCCAAAAGCGCAAAAAAATACTACATTCACTCACACATTGGCTCAATCACTAAATCGATTAGCCGTTTTGCCGATGCCGAAAAAAATATTGCAGCTTGTTCTTGGTGAGTCCTCCTGTCTATTGCTTGATAGCCAGAAAGTGGTGCCTCAGAAATTATTAGAAAGCGGGTTTAACTTTAAATTTCCCATGTTGAAATCAGCCTTGGATGACTTGCTGATAAGTACCCCAGACTAAACATACAAGACAACGATATAACCTTAGAAGAGGACCTATGAAACAACTATTAATTGCGGCCCATGGCAGCCGAAGAGCATCATCAAATGATGAATTAAAGTTACTGGTAGAAAAGGTTTCAGCCAACTTAGGTGAGACTTTTGATGGTGTGAAGGTGGCTTTTTTGGAGTTTGCATCTCCATCTATAGAACGCGTGCTTGTTAACTTCTTTAATGGCCAAACGACAGAGGTAGTAGTGTTGCCCTATTTTTTATCGGCAGGTAATCATGTTGTGAAAGACATACCTCTAGAAATTCAAAAGGTCCTAGATCAATGGCCAGATAAAAAAATAACAGTGTTGCCCCATATAGGTGCTTTGGATGTAATGGCAAGTGTCATTGTTGAATCCTGTAATAGTTAGACCCATGGGAAAAGGCCATTATATGAATCGAAAAACGCCCCCTCAAGATGCTCACGCTGCCTTTTGTGGTATACCGGCTACGTCGGTCAGGAGTTATACATGAAAGAAAAGATTCACTATTTGAAGGATCACGGCACTCTATATTTCGCTATAGGGTCTACTGTGGCAATGTTGTTATACATAAAGTTCATTTTAGGTTATGTCAGTACATGCTTTACTGTAGATGTTGGCGCAAATTCATTAGGTCTTTCTTTTTACTACACCATAGATATGGTTCAAAGTTTCTTTGACTCAAGAACTCGGGGGCAACTGCTTTGTTATAGTCAATTCCTTCAAATTTGGGACGTGATTTTTGCATTTGTTTATACATTGACGAACGCATCTTGGATTATTTACTTCTTTAAAAACAAACGCCTATTTTTGATAGTTCCTGTTTTTTCTATGCTTGCCGATTGGGCAGAGAATTATATTGAACTATTGATGTTAGAAAGCTATTTAAACTCAGGCCCAATATCCGAAGTGTTAGTCTCACTAGGATCTGGAATGAACTCGTTTAAATTGTCCTTATCAACGGTTACTTATTTGATAATTCTTATTGGCATAGTAACCACATTAAAAACATTTATAACAAAACGTAAACTACATTAAAAAACTCTAGTCAGACTAATGACCGCACAGAAAATATAGGATGTAAATGTAATGAAAAAAATAATTTCTGCAATAATACTACTTTCATTTTTAACTCAGGCTTATGCCCACAAACCTGTTTTAAATGAAAAGTCAAAATACCCTGTTGATGCACCCTTCGAAATAGAAGACCCAGAAATATCAAAAGCCATCTATTCGACACTTACGGGTGATCCACACTACTATCGAATACAGTCTGAAGTAGACTTTGATTTTTATGCTGGAATTTTGGCTGCGAAGATCGATGAGTGCGCGCTCGATAGTAAATTTTCATTTGAAGTTCTAGATTCTAACTTTGAAAAAATTTATCTTGCTGATGGAGAAAATTTTAACTGGGTGCCTTGGTATGAAGAGTATGGCAAACAGTGGTATTGGAATGGTCCAGAAATTGGCAAAAACTTTTTGTCGGATGAGGTTTTTCAAGCAGGAACCTATTACATTAAAGTATTCAATAATTCAAATACTGGACAATATGTTGTTGCCGTCGGCGACATTGAAAAGTTCTCGTTTACTGATATTGTTGGCTTAATTTTTTCAATGGGTGATATAGAAGATCAGTTTTGGAACCGTGGGTGTTCTTAAAAATGATACGCACCCAGTTTAATAGACACTCCAATTGGTTACAATGTAACGCAATAGGAGGCCAACAATGGCAGGCGAACGATACACCCAAGAGTTTAAAATTGCTGCGGTTAAGCAAA
>Ga0308012_10000677_pt1 | contig 19758 bp, 16 predicted proteins | sample Neamet179_FD_203133 | JGI IMG/M metagenome (GOLD analysis project Ga0308012, IMG submission 203133) | Marine microbial communities from water near the shore, Antarctic Ocean - #179 | ecosystem: Environmental > Aquatic > Marine > Unclassified | place: Southern Ocean | collected 2014-07-25 | reverse complement strand
TGTCTGTTCAGGCGTCTCCCCAATCTCGATAAAGCCGGCCAAGCAGCTATAGAAGTTGGACTTAAAGCGTGAACTTTGAGCAAGGAGCATCTCGTCGCCTTTAGTCACGAGCATAATCACACAAGGGCTAATGCGCGGAAAGAAATGCAAGGAACAGCTGTCACAAACCAGAGTTCGCTCACTCCCATGATGGACCGTCTGTGTACCGCAGGTGCCGCAAAATCGATGATTCTTGTACCAATCGACTAGCTGACTCGCCCTTCCCCCAAGCAGAAACTTCTCCTGGTCTGAAAAAAACAAGAGGCTGCGCAGAGAATTGAGCCTCGCTTGGAGAGCTACAGATATATCCTGCTGCAAGCTGACAGCAATTACCGATGTGTCAGCATCTCGTTGCAGCAAAATTAAGTCTGCAGAATCGTCTAAGTGATCTTTTATCTGATCAAAACTCCACAGAATATCCTCATCACACACTAGAATCTGCGATGAATAAAATAAAATGAAGCTATCAGATTCGCTTAACTGTTGGAGGCTGAGAAAATGCTCTTTGTGAGACATGGATACTCTATGGGCAAGTGGCTGAGACTAATTTTTGAGCTACGCTGCTCAGAAAAGCGCTACAGTTTGACTTTATCGGGTTTTCGCAGAGATCTACTGCGAGTTGGCGCAAGATACTATAGTTTCTGCGCGTCCTGTTCAAGATGATTCGCGCCGATCGCTTCTAGGCCTGAGTTTCACCATCTAAATCTAGCCACAGACACCCTTGCTCGCTACTCTGAGCAATATCGTTCAGCCGCTGCCGGTGAGCCTTCAGCTCATCACTACCAGCCTTGAGCACCGAAATCTTCGATCGCTCGGTATGGCTCTTCTTAGCCTTAGCCCTGCGCGTAGATCCTTCCGATTCATCTTCAGCTAAAAGTAGGCTGGATTGACCACTTGTCATCACCAAATAGACATCGGCCAGAATTTCCGCGTCCAGTAAGGCGCCGTGAAGCTGCCGCTGCGTGTTGTCTACGCCGTAACGCTTACAGAGTGCATCGAGACTATTACGCTGCCCAGGATGCTTCTCGCGAGCGAGTAGAAGACTATCGAGGACACCGCAAAAACTCACCATTTCAAGCGCATCAGTTTTTGTCGCACGTAGTTCGTAATCTAGAAAACCGATGTCGAATGGCGCATTGTGTATGACTAATTCCGCCCCATCGATGAATTCGAGAAACTCGGATTCGACCTGATGGAAGCGCGGTTTATCCGCAAGGAAATGTGACGTAAGGCCGTGCACTTCCATGGCCCCTGCATCGATCTCTCGATCAGGATTGAGATAGCAGTGAAAATGCTTCCCGGTAAGCCTGCGATTATCAATTTCCACGCAGCCTATTTCAATAACTCGATGGCCCTGAGAAGGATCCAAACCCGTAGTTTCGGTATCAAGTACTACCTGGCGCATAATATTCTCTTCATGAATCGAACTGCATTCTTAAGCTATTTATGTTGACTATTCACTTCAACTATCTGGTTTGGATTAAGCCGTCAGCTACCAACTAATCCAGTTCATCTATTTCCCGATTCGCTAACTGATCAGCGATCTCGTTTTCAGCATGCCCGCTATGTTCCTTGACCCAAACCCATTCGATTGTATGTCCGCCTACAAGTCCATCTAGTTCCTTCCAAAGCTCAACATTTAGCACTGGCTTCTTGCTTGCGATACGCCAATTCCGCTTTTCCCAATTTTCGATCCACTCGGTGATCCCGGTGAGTACATCTTCGGAATCGCTTGTGATCACCACGTCAAAGACTTAGTTAATGCCTGAAGAACTTTGATCACTGCAGTGAGTTCTATTTTGTTGTTGGCACTCATGATCTCGCCACCATACAGAGTTTTCACCAAGCCATCGTAGCGCAGCAACACTCCCCATCCGCCTAGCTCAGGATTTTCCTCGGCAGGCTACGTCCGTGTGCATCTCAACTACTTACGACATGGGGATATCTGACGCTTTAACTGTTTAATATTGCAGCGCTCTCAGTGGATCTTGATTTTAGCACGAACGTTTTCCGCTGCGGGCATCACAGAGGGGCGCGCACGTAACCCTCTCCACTTTGACAGTATAGGTGTGATAGGCATGGCCTGCTTGATGCAATGAATAAAATAGACTCCGCCAAGGGGGCTATGTAGCTTATTTCCAAAATTTTCGAGGCTCTCTGCGTGACTCAATAACTTCGATATTTTCACGGGCATAAAATGCAGCCCGTAAGAAATTGAATCTATGTGCAGGTCTAACAGTTTCAGCCAGTCGCTGACGCGCCCCTTGGAAATAAATTTTCCCCTCCAAGGTATATTCTTCTTCCGTTTGAATAGCTTCCAGAATCCCCAATAACTATAAGGATTGAACCCTACGATAAACATGTGACCACCAGGACGTAACACTCGAGTAGCCTCTCTCAGAACGCGATGGCTGTTCGCCGCAAAATCGAGAGCATGATGAATAACGACAACGTCGATACTATCGCTAGTCAAGGGTAAATCCTCGTTGTTCGCTACAGCCCTAGTAGAACCCGACCTGAAGCTAGGAGAGAAAATTATCTTGTGACCCACTGGACTTTGCTCAATAACAGAATGCTCTTCACTGAATCCGAGCTGCAGTATGTGATAGCCGAAGAGCTTCTCAAGGGCTGCGTGAATCGCTTCCTTCTCGGCTCTAAGAACAGCCTCTCCCTGCGGGGATTGAAACCAATGCGCCACCTGACCTGAGAGCATGTCTGAGTCAGACATGCCGCGAAGCAGGCGACGGCGGGTCTCATGTTTAGAAAGTAGGTTCATTTGCTCGTATTTGGTGATCCTGCACTGATCAATTGTGAGGCAACATAGTTTAAACACTATCGGCCGAGAAATTAAGCGATATCCCTCTCCATACGGGCCTGCGCTAGGTATTACGGCTTGTAATAGCTTATCATGTCGTTTTTGGCGTAATACCATTCCTATAAACAGCACTTAGTGTTCTATTCCTTCGCAGCAAGGGGCCTAAACTACTAGAAAGCACGTAGGCATAATCAGGCCGGGTTCTCAGCAATGAAGCTGAGGTATTGAGCGCACTTTGTGCCTGAAAAGGCTTGCTCTACTATTTCATCCGTAGCATATGCATTTTACCGGAATCACTTACTTCTCAGGCATTAGATTTGCGAACAATAATTAGAAAAATCGTAATTACATTACTTCCATTGCTGCTTGTAGCTTGTCAAAACTCGCAACAATTGGGGGCGCCCTCAGTTGAATCTGGAACAGCCACCTCAATTGAGGAGGCCATGCACAACCCAGAATCCTCGCTTGGGATTTCACGGATAACAAACGAGGGATCCCCGCTGACCGCAGATTCCGACATAAGCTACGCTGATCTGTGGGAAAGAATTCGAGACGGGTTTCAGCTTCATGATCACTACTCACATCCTAATGTCGCAAGATATATTCAGAACTATTCAGCGCAGCAGCGTTATTTCGATCTGCTACAGAGTCGAGCCTCACCGTTCTTATTTGAGATAGTTGATGAAATTGAACGCCGCGGACTGCCAATGGAATTCGCGTTACTACCAATGGTCGAAAGCACTTATAACCCTAACGCTTATTCGAGACAGCATGCGGTCGGCCTATGGCAATTCGTTGGCGCTACAGGGTCGAGCTTTGGGTTGCAGCAAGATTGGTGGTTCGATGGCCGCAGAGATCCTTTGGCCTCTACTGACGCTGCCTTGGACTACATGGAACAGCTCTACAAACAATTCGATGAGGATTGGTTACTCGCCATTGCAGCTTATAACACAGGAGAAGGGAACCTGCGCCGAGCTATTCGTAAGAGTGACGATGATGAGATGAATTTCTGGACTCTTAGCCTGCCAAGGGAGACTCAGGCGCATGTGCCGAAGCTACTCGCCCTATCGGCCATCATCGCTGACAACGAAGCTTGGAACATCAAATTAGAGCCGCTTGCTAACGAGCCGGTACTACGCTCCGTCCAGGTCGGGACGCAGATAGATTTATCACAAGCCTCAAAGCTAGCCGAGATCGAATATGAACAGCTACGAGCGTTGAACCCTGGATACCTCCAATGGGCCACTCACCCAGATCAACCACAGGAAATGCTTCTACCGCTCGAAAATGCGGCCTTACTGGAGAGCGCCCTAGTCGGCATTGATAAACATGATCTTCTGACTTGGGATCGGTATGAAATAAAGCCAGGTGATACGCTCGGCGCTATTGCTGCTAGGTTAAATACTCGGGTAGATATACTTCAGACGTTTAATTCCTTAGTTGGCAGTAGCATAAAAGCGGGCGAGTCCCTTCTGATTCCACGCACCAACGATCCCGAACTTCTAGCTTCTGCGCCTCGCATGACAAGACAGGCGACGCGCGAACTCTCTAAGGTACCGAGTCAATACAAAGTAAGAAACGGGGATAATCTCTGGGTTATTGCAAGACGATTTCAGCTACGCTCAATCGAGATCGCTGCGTGGAACCAGATATCCTTGGACGAGTTGCTGCAACCTGGTCAGATTTTAAACTTATCCTACGCTCTTGAAGATAAGAGTGAACCGCCCGAAGTGCAAACCAGCGATAGCGCTGCCTTCTATGTTGTGCGCCGTGGCGATAGCATGGACGCAATAGCTAGCCGTTTTAGCATTGACCTGCAAAAGCTGTTGCTGTGGAATACGCTGAACATTGACGAATTAATTTTCCCCGGGCAAGAACTTCAAGTTATTCCGGGGAGTTTAGGGTACTAGTTGATATGACAGATAGCATAAACACCGCCATTCCACCAAAAGAGTTTCTCGGCCATCCGCGTGGCTTGGCTATTTGCTTTCTAACAGAAATGTGGGAGCGTTTCAGTTATTATGGGATGCGCGCCCTGCTCATCTTTTATTTAACCCAGCACTTTCTCTTCTCTGATCAATCTGCCTCAAGCATCTATGCTGCCTACATATCACTCGTCTATATAACACCCGTTATTGGGGGAGTTGTCGCGGACCGCTATATTGGTCCTGTTAAAGCGGTCATTCTAGGATCCATACTACTCGTTGCCGGTCACTTAGGCATGGCCATCGAGGGCTCTCAGGCGATAGAAACCACCGTCAGTGGTGAGACGATCATTCAACGCGACCCATTCTACCTTCAGGTATTCTACTTCTCGCTTGGACTAATCATCATGGGCGTAGGCTTCTTGAAAGCTAACATCTCTACGCTCGTAGGCTCCATGTACGAGCGTGAGGACCCACGACGCGATGGCGCCTTTACGCTGTTCTATATGGGAATCAATGCCGGCTCATTCTTAGGCGCAATAATCTGCGGCCTGTTATTGCAGTATAAAGGCTTCAGCTGGGGATTCGGCGCAGCCGGTATTGGCATGTTGTTTGGACTAGCAGTATTCATAAAAGGCCATCATCTATTTGGGCCGGCTGGACGGCCTAAAGACCCGGTGGCACTGCAGCAGAAAGTTTTTCCAGGGCTCAGCCGCGAAATGCTTATCTACATACTAGCCTTCGTTGGTGTTTTGATATGCTGGCAGCTTATGCAGGTGCCGCCTCTTGTAGGCGGCCTTGTAGGCGCCACGCTTGTTGGCATGACACTTACGGTTGTTGTATATGCATTTACCAAGTGTGAGCCGATGGACAGGAATAGAATGCTCGTCTGCCTCTTCTTAATGAGCTACCAGATTATCTTTTGGTCACTCTGGGAACAAACCGGCAGCTCACTAAACCTGATGGCTGATAGAAACGTAGATCGCATCGTGTTCGGCCTCGAACTACCGGCAGCGATGTTTCAATCAGTTAATGCCTTCTTCATCATTACCCTAGCGCCGGTCTTCAGCATTGTCTGGATCTATCTCAACCGACGCGGCTGGGAGCCCAGCACACCAACCAAATTTGCATTAGCGCTTATGCAACTCGGGCTTGGTTTCTTGTTCTTGGTGTATGGTGCGTCGCTAGCAACTGACCCCACGCAGATCGCACTAATCTGGCTGATTCTGCTGTATTTGCTGCATACCACAGCTGAGCTATGCATCTCGCCGGTTGGTCTTTCTATGACCACTAAACTCTCTGTTCCAAGTGTCGTCGGCATGATGATGGGCTGCTGGTTTCTAGCTATGGCCGGTGGAAACTATATATCTGGCACTATCGCGGCTATGACCGGCTCCGACACTATCGGAGGAGAAGTTGTAGACCCTGCGGCGGCGCTTGCCAACTATATGGATGTCTATTACACAGCAGGCATCTACAGTATCGGCATCGGGATACTGGCCTTATTTATTTCGCCGGTATTGAAGCACTTTATGCATGGCATTAAGTGATTCATCTGGGTACTAGTTAGTGATCAGGCATGGGTAATCCCCCCAAAATACAGTAAAATGAATAGCATAAAACTAGTTAAAACAGGATAAAGGAATGGGTTATCTCACAGGTAAAAAATACTTAATTCTTGGTGTTGCGAGCAAGCTCTCCATCGCCTCAGGTATTGCCGCGGCAATGCATCGCGAAGGCGCCGAACTGGCATTCACCTATCAAAATGAGAAGCTCAAGGAACGTGTTCTTAAATTTGCGGCAACCTGGGACTCAGATTTAGTGTTCCCATGCGACGTAGGCAAAGACGAAGAGATAGCAGACCTATTCACACAATTGCGCAAGAACTGGGATGGCCTAGATGGAATCGTTCACTGCCTTGCATTCGCTCCAGGTCATGAACTCGACGGCAACTATGTAGACGTTACAACTCGAGAAGGATTCTTGATGGCGCACGAAATTAGCTCCTATAGCTTCGTGGCACTCGCCCAGGCTGGCAAATCTATGATGGCCGGCAGAAACGGATCCTTGCTCACACTAAGCTATCTAGGGGCTGTTCGTAGTCTTCCTAACTACAATGTTATGGGCTTAGCAAAAGCCAGCCTAGAAGCCAACGTACGTTATATGGCCGCTAGCCTTGGGCCAGAAGGGACTAGAGTGAATGCTATTTCGGCAGGGCCGATTAAGACTCTCGCGGCTGCCGGCATTAAGAGCTTTAGAAAAATGCTTAAGCATAATGCGCAGCAAACCCCTCTTAGGAGGAACGTTACTATCAGTGAGGTAGGTAATGCAGCGAGCTTTCTTTGCTCTGATTTAGCCTCTGGAATCAGTGGTGAGATTCTTTATGTTGATGGTGGCTTCAATACTACCGCCATGGGATCTCTAAACGATATTGAGACTGAAGGGAACTAGCCGCTCAGGAATTGAAAAGCTATTTATGTTGCTGCTGCTTCGTTAGAAAACGACTCAGCGGCCTCAAAAACGTTTTTAACTAGTACGTTAGAGCGGCTGTTCATCTAGAATACTCGACTCGATGTCCGCATTCTCTTGCAAGTTACCCATATAGGCCTGGAAGTCGCTATTGCCTAGATCAGAGATCATTGAACCAATCATGTTTTCTTGGTCTATCTGAGGAATCGATGCAATCGAGCCGGCATTGATACTATTTAGCTCAACAATGACTGCGGTGTCATTGGTCAATGTAAGATTGTCATAGGCAGGCGTATCCGAACCGGCTAGAGACATAGCAAACACCTGGGTCAAAATCTCTCTATTAACAGTAACCGCGTCCCTGTTTGTGCCTTCCTCTGTCAGCCACTCTATTTCGTTGTCAGCCAAGAGCTGCTCAACGGACTCAGCATTTTCTATGCGTGTTAGAATCTGATCGTTAAGACTCTGAACTGCCTCGCGCTCCATCTGGGTACGAATTATTACAGCTATCTCTGGCTCGACTTCCTCAAGCGGCAGAACGGCAGCCTCATTGAAAACCAGAGCATTCATCACAACAGCCTGCGATTGACTTAGCTCAATGACCTCACTGTTGTTGTCCTCAAGCAAAACTTCCTGAGAAAATGCTGCATCAATAAGCGCCTGATTCGAGAAAATACCGCTTCCTCCGGTACGGTCGAAAGTGGCACTAATGAGCACGTCCATTTCTAGCTCCTCCGAAATCGTTTCTAAATTTCCCGTCTCAAATGCTAGGTTAGAAAGATCGCCCAGACGCTCTGCGTAAATCAACTCTACTTCTGAGCTCTTTAATTCTCGTTCGATACGCTCGGCAACTTCTTCAAAACTCTGAAATACATTCACTGAGTCCTCAGTAAGCATAACGATGTGAACACCGAAATCCGAGACGACCGGGCCCGAGACCTCATTTACAGACAAAGCTTCAAGTGCTTCTTCGAGGGCTGCCGGGAAGGCAGTACCATCGGTATAGCCGATATCTCCACCCACTTCTGCTGAGACTGTGTCTGTAGACACTTCTAACGCTACTGGCCCGAACTCTTCACCAGCATCAATTCGCTGCTTAGCTGTAACCGCCATCTCTAGAGCCTGCTCTTCGCTGAGACCTCCTCCAACTTCGAAAAGTATGTGGGATGCGCGCTTTTCCGCAGATCCTTCAAAGGCAGATCTTTCCGTCTCATACTGCGCTTCAATGACACCTTCATCGAGCTCGATCTCACTCGAGATTACGCTTTTATCTAGCATCACATAACTCACCGATACTGACTCGGGCTGCGTGAAATCTTGCGGGCTCTCAGTGTAGTAGCTTTGAATCTGAGCATTTGAAATAGCAGTGCCGAGAGTTCTAGTGCCTAAAGGTATTGAGAGATAGCGAAAGTCTCTCGTCTGAGCCGACAGGCCGGCTATTCGTTCTAATTCGGAGTCAGTGACAAAGGCCGAGCTGCTGTAAGCGTTAGCAAGCTGTGACAGCAGCATCTGTTGCTGCAAAGTTTCTCTGTATATAGGGATGCTGAACCCCTGACTCGCCATGGTCCGTACTGCTAAATCAGAATCGAACACGCCGTTTATCTGGAAATTAGGATTTTCTATAATCGATCTGTCAACTCGGTTGCTAGACACGGCCATATTTGATCCTTGGGCAGATTGTCTTAACAACACCTCTTCAAGGAGCTGGGACAGTGCGATTTGCTCAAGGAGACCCTGATCTAGGGAATCTGCGTTTCCACCAATAGAATTCAAAAGATTCTGTGTATTCACCTGTAGCTGGGCTTCGGATATTTCCTCGCCATTAATTTCAGCGACCGGCGGCGATGTTATGAAGCCATTCATGATCGAATCCACTCCAAAAAGAGCAAATATCGCCACGATGAAGCCGATGATGATCTTGGCTATCACACCCTGTGAATTATCACGTATATCTTGCAGCATAGTTATTCCTAAATTCCGCTAAATCACTTATCAACCACTCCCCGTTAGAGGAGAAAGTAATGTAACTCGTAAACCAAAAAAGGCGCATCATAGATGCGCCCTACTTTTCTCTTGGGAACCGCAGGGAAATTATTCTCTCATTCCCATTCAATTAGATCCGTTGCTATAAACTCTAGATTATCGAATCCGCAACACCTGAAACAATCTCAGCTTAGTTATTGAACTTGCTGTCCAGTCAACTCAATTAAGAATTAACAGCATCCTTAAGTGCCTTACCTGCTTTAAAGCTAGGCACACGAGCTGCCTTAATTTGAATTGGCTCGCCTGTTTGGGGATTACGACCAGTTCTAGCCGCTCTATGCTTAGTCGCAAAAGTTCCAAAACCAACCAGCACAACAGGATTTTCTTTCTTCAAAGAATCTGTTATTGCGTCAATCATTGCGTCGATAGCACGACCTGCAGCAGCTTTAGGAAGGTCCGCACTAGCGGCAACAGCATCTATTAATTCTGATTTATTCACGTTATCCCCTTTTTTCTAAATTTAATTGATTTTTATAAACTATAAACGCCTAAAAAATGCTGCTGTATTTGAGACACTACCAATGACAAAAATACAAAAATTATAAGCTCTGGAGTAATCTAATCCTTTTCCCAAAAATATGGCGTAAACTCACCGTAATACCTGACCTTTATACCAATTGCTTGAAAGCCATGTCAACAAGAAACACGTGGTATCAGTGGGTATTTATCTGCTTTTCATCACTACTTTTATCTTCTTGCTTTGCATCTTTATCTGAGGACGCTTTTTTGTCACCGCTTAAAGGAGTAGGTTGGTACTCAAGTGCGTGCTCCAAAACTTGATCGATCCAACGAACAGGAATGATCTCCAAATCCGCTTTGATATTGTCTGGGATTTCTTTAAGGTCTCTCTCGTTGTCGGCAGGAATTAGCACAGTCTTAATGTTCCCTCGGTGCGCGGCCAACAACTTTTCCTTCAATCCACCAATTTTTAGCACCTGCCCTCGCAATGTAATTTCTCCAGTCATTGCTACATCAGCCCGGACAGGGATAGAGGTCAGAGTTGATACTAGAGCGGTACACATCCCGACACCTGCGCTAGGCCCATCTTTGGGAGTCGCCCCTTCTGGCACGTGTATGTGAAGATCGTATTTTTCATGGAAGTTAGTGGCCAGGCCAAGCGACTCCGCTCGACTCCTTACCACGGTAAAAGCAGCCTGAATCGACTCTTGCATCACGTCGCCGAGAGAGCCCGTCTTGGTGGTTTTACCCTTACCATCTAAGGCAGCCGCTTCTATAGTCAGCAGCTCGCCACCGACAGAGGTCCAAGCCAATCCATTAACCTGACCTATCAGGTTTTCTTCTTCCGCCTTGCCATAGTCATATTTGCGAACACCAGAATATTGCTCTAACTCATTGGAGGTAAGATTGACCGCCTCAGCACTGCTCTCCAGAGAATTCTCTTTAACTACCTTGCGGCAAATCTTGGCTATTTCTCTTTCAAGGCCACGGACTCCAGCCTCGCGCGTGTAGTAACGAACCAAATCACTAATAGGCTCCGTAGTGAAGGTCAATTCCTCATCTTTAACACCGTTGTTCTTCTTCTGTTTCGGAATCAAATAGCGCTCTGCGATGCTTATCTTTTCCTCCTCTGTATATCCCGGAAGTCGAATCACTTCCATACGATCCAAAAGCGCCTCAGGAATGTTCATGCTATTAGAGGTACATACGAACATAACTTCCGAAAGATCGTAGTCGACCTCAAGATAGTGATCATTGAAACTATGGTTTTGCTCTGGATCTAACACTTCAAGCAAGGCAGATGCGGGATCACCGCGATTATCCATCCCCATCTTGTCGATTTCGTCTAACAAGAACAGAGGATTCTTAACACCAACCTTGGATAGTTTCTGCACTAATTTGCCAGGCAAGGAGCCTATATAAGTTTTTCTATGGCCTCTGATCTCTGCCTCGTCACGAACGCCACCAAGCGCCATGCGCACAAACTTCCTATTGGTCGCCCTTGCGATCGATTCTCCCAGAGAGGTCTTACCTACACCGGGTGGTCCCACCAAACAAAGTATCGGGCCTTTCAATTTCTTTACACGCTTCTGCACGGCGAGATATTCGAGAATTCGTTCCTTAACTTCCTTCAGGCCATAGTGGTCAGTCTCGAGAATTTCTTCCGCCTTAACCAAATCCATGCGAACCTTGGAACGCTTCTTCCACGGAATACTAACCATCCAATCGAGATAGGTACGCACAACAGAAGCTTCCGATGACATGGGCGACATCTGCGCCAACTTATTTAATTCCGAAACGGCCTTCTCTTTTGCTTCTTTGGACATACCAGCGTCATCGATGCGAGATTTAAGCTCCTCAGCCTCGTTCGGCACATCACCAATTTCGCCCATTTCTTTCTGGATAGCTTTCATCTGCTCATTCAGATAGTACTCGCGCTGACTTTTCTCCATCTGCTTCTTAACGCGTCCACGGATGCGCTTTTCTACTTGAAACAGATCGATTTCTGACTCGATCAACGCCATTAAGTGTTCGATTCTTGCTTGTAGGCTAACTAACTCGAGCAGGTTCTGCTTCTCCGCGAGCTGCAAAGTCATATGGTTCGCGATCGTATCGACGAGGCGCCCTGGCTCATCGATGCTGGAGATAGAGGTCATTACCTCTGGCGGTATCTTCTTGCTAAGCTGCACATACTGCTCAAACTGTGAAAGCAGAGAACGAATCAGTAATTCAGACTCTTTTTCGGGAACCGCATCGGTATTGAGAACCAGAATCTCGGCACGAAAGTGATCCGCATCGAAGCTTACATTGCGTAATTGAGCTCTATCTAAACCCTCTACTAGCACCTTAACCGTGCCGTCGGGCAAACGAATCAGCTGCAGAATCGTCGCGACTGTACCGATCTGATAGAGATCATCGGCTGCCGGCTCATCGTCTGAGGCGTTCTTCTGCGCCACCAACAAGACCTGTTTGTTGCTCGCCATGGCGATTTCCAAGGCTTTGATGGATTTTGGCCTGCCGACGAATAACGGCTGAACGATTTGTGGATAAACCACTACATCGCGTAGTGGCAGTAATGGAAATTGTGTGTTGCTGGGATCTTCCGGGGGTATGCTCATCTACTACTCTATGAAATTGTGGACACGCCTAACTAAGGCGCACTAAAAGTGATTGAGTGGCTAAGAGCCTACAGTCATAGATGGTGCCAGAGCCTAAAATATCAAGGTATTGACAGAACTTAATCAGCTCTGATCATCCGCGGCAGATTTGCTCTGCTGCTCGACATTCTCGTACATCAGCAACGGTTCTGACTCGCCTTCTATAACAGCGGCATCGATAATGACCTTGCTGACCTTATCCAATGAAGGAATCTTATACATGGAATCTAATAATACGGTTTCCATGATGGAGCGCAGCCCACGAGCGCCTGTTTTACGATCTTTTGCCTTTCTCGCGATAGCTCGAAGCGCATCGTCGCGGAATTGAATCTCCACGCCTTCCATTTCGAATAACTGAGAGTATTGCTTCGTTAATGAGTTCTTAGGCTCACTAAGAATTAGCATCAACGCATCCAGGTCCAATTCATCGAGCGTAGCAATCATTGGTAAGCGACCGACGAATTCAGGGATAAGACCGTACTTCACTAAGTCTTCGGGCTCCACACCGCGCAGCGTCTCCCCGACTTTGGCCTCTTCTTCTTTGGATCTCACCTCTGCAGAAAAACCGATACCACTCTTATCGGAACGATCCCGAATGATACGATCCAATCCAGCAAAGGCACCGCCACAGATGAAAAGGATATTTGCCGTATCGACTTGCAGGAACTCTTGTTGTGGATGCTTACGACCGCCCTGAGGCGGAACGGAGGCAACTGTGCCCTCTATTAGCTTCAGCAAAGCCTGTTGCACACCCTCGCCCGAAACATCTCGAGTGATGGATGGATTGTCTGACTTGCGGGAAATCTTGTCGATTTCATCGATATAGACAATGCCTATTTGGGCCTTCTCTACATCGTAGTCGCATTTTTGTAACAGCTTCTGAATGATGTTCTCTACATCCTCACCTACGTAACCCGCCTCGGTGAGCGTAGTCGCATCGGCTATTGTAAAGGGAACATCTAGCATGCGCGCTAAGGTTTCTGCCAGCAGGGTCTTACCCGTTCCAGTAGGGCCTACCATCAAGATGTTGCTCTTGCTTAGCTCAACCTCACCATTGGATTTAGCGTAGTTCAGACGTTTGTAGTGGTTATAAACCGCTACGGCGAGCACCTTCTTCGCACTTTCCTGTCCGATGACGTATTCATCAAGCGTGTTTTTGATTTCTTCGGGAATTGGGAGCTTACGTTCGGTCGATTCGGTGTCCTTTTCCTGAATCTCTTCGCGAATGATGTCATTACACAAATCAACGCATTCATCACACACGAACACCGATGGGCCCGCAATTAGTTTGCGAACCTCATGCTGACTCTTTCCGCAGAACGAGCAATACAGCAGTTTGCCGTTATCGTCGCCTTTATTAAAGTTATCGTCTGACATCTAAACTACAACCTGAAATCTAAAACTTTAGCTAGAGCCAACTAGCGGGCTTCTAGGCATTGACCGGGAATTCTATCCAATCCAACCCCGGAACCTGAATGCGAACCTGTGAAAAGTGAAAAATTGACTTGTTCCACTGACTTCTAAAATGGCGACATCCGCATGAAAATGCAAGCCCACCGGGCCGTTTTAAACGCTTTCTATACTCTTACTATCTACTCTTCGCTGAATTACTTTATCCACCAGTCCATATTCCTGTGCTTCATCGGCGCTCATGAAGTTGTCTCGTTCCGTGTCCTTCGCAATAGCTTCTACTGTCTTCCCAGTATGTTCTGCAAGTAAAACATTAAGGCTAAGACGTAACTTAATGATTTCATTCGCTTGTATTTCAATGTCCGATGCCTGGCCTTGGGCTCCGCCACTAGGCTGGTGAATCATCATGCGCGAATGAGGCAGCGCTAAGCGTTTGCCCTTCGCGCCGCCGGCTAGCAGCATCGCACCCATGCTAGCTGCCTGCCCAATGCACATAGTGCTCACATCCGGTTTGATAAACTGCATCGTATCGTAAATCGACAGCCCGGCCGTAACCGACCCGCCGGGAGAATTGATATATAAGTGTATGTCTTTATCTGGGTTTTCAGATTCTAAGAACAACATCTGCGCGACAACCAAGTTGGCCATATGATCTTCCACCTGACCCGTCATGAATATCACCCTATCCTTTAACAATCTGGAATAAATGTCGTAGGATCGCTCACCACGGGCCGTTTGCTCAACAACCATAGGCACGAGAGCCGCTGTGGGTTGAATAATATTTGACATGTATCCCTGTCCTTTTAAGTACTCACTAAATAGGTCCGGCCAATAATGCCAGCTAAGTAAATAGCGGTGAAATTACGTTTTTGGAAACAGCCTGTTAGGCATCCGGTTCTGCGTCTTTATCTGGCCCTTCGTCTGCCGCCTTCGGTTCCGGCTGAATTACTTCCTGATAGCCCAGCAGCTTATCGCTCACAGCAGATTGATCGATAACATAGTCAAATACCTGATCCTCAAGGACGCTAGACTCAATCGTGGCCAATTGCTCTTGATTGCCGTAATACCAATTGATAACTTCATCTGGCGACTCATAGGTTGACGCGAGTTCTTCTATAGACTCTCGTACCTTCGTTGGATCTGCTTTCAATTCCTGCTGCTGAATCACTTCGCCTAGCACTAGGCCTAACAGCACACGTCTAGCGGCCTGCTCTTTAAACAAATCGTCTGGCAGCATATTTGGGTCGATGTTTTGTCCACCGCCAAACTGTTGCATCGCCTGCTGCCTTAGCTGCTCGATCTCACCGCCGACCAATGCGTCGGGAATCTCGGCGTCGACCGCTTCTAAGAGGCTGTCCATGATCTTGTTCTTAAGCTTATTACGGCTCGCCGCCTTCAACTCACGACGCATATTATTTGTCACTTCTTCGCGAAAGGCGTCATTTCCGCCCTCTTCGATGCCGAAGCTCTTATAGAATTCTTCATCTATGACCGGCATGACCTGCTCACTGACAGAATTCAGTGTAATCTCAAAAGCGACCTCTGCTCCAGCCAACTCCTTATTGTGGTATTCCTCCGGAAAGCTTAAATCCAGAGTAAATGCGTCGCCTGCGGACTTTCCTTCTATTCCAGATTCGAACCCCGGAATCATACGCTCAGAACCAAGAACCAAGTTAGTTCCCTGCGCGCTGCCACCCTCAAAGTCTTCACCATCACGACGACCAACATAGTCAATATTGGCCATATCTTCCGCAGCTGCGGCTCTGTCGCATACTTCCCAGCTTTGTTTCTGTTTGCGCAGAGTTTCTATCATCTCATCGATATCAGCCTCTGAGATTTCTGCTCTCAAACGCTCCGCCTTGATCGTCGAAAAATCCGGCAAAGTAATCTCTGGGTAAACCTGAAATGTCGCTACAAATTCTAAATCTTGACCCTCGTTTAGGTTTTTTGGGTCAATATTGGGCTGACCGGCCGGTTTCAAGCTTTCCTGATCGATAGCCTCGTAATAGGACTGGCTCATCATTTCGCCAACTACTTCCTGACGCACGCCAGCTCCAAACTTACTTTTGATGACCTTGTAGGGAACCTTGCCTTTTCGAAAGCCATTGAGCTTTACGTTTCTAGCGGCCTCCTGTAAACGCGTGTTAATCGCACTTTCGACTTTCTCGCTAGGAACAGCGACGGTCATTTTCCTTTCTAAACCTTGTGTAGTTTCAACGGAAACCTGCATGTATAAACCTCATCATTTCCAAGCGAAAAACTTGGAATTTTTAATACCAAACAGTATCGAGATATTTTACTGAATTAATCTGGATAGTGGTTAGCGATAGCTGGATAGCCTGAATGGGCAAGCTATTGATTTTAAGACTTTTCAAGAAGCCTCGTGAGCTATCGCCAGCTCGCAAAGTGCGGGATTTTCCCACATCGAAATCTCAGATTCAATGAGAGAATATGGGCCCGAGGCTGGTAAAATCAACGTGCAATTTCATAAATCGATGAAGTCGTGCGATATTCTCGCTCTTCAACTACCAATTGGTTCAACCAATGATAAGCAAGTCTGAAATAGGCGGCGTGATTTTAGCTGGCGGCAAGGCCTCACGCATGGCCTTTCGCGACAAGGCTCTGGAGCCACTGCATACAAAGCCATTACTTGAATACGTAATAGGTAATGCCGCACCTCAAGTCGAGCATTTGATATTAAGCGTCAATCACAATATCGAGCGCTATCAAGCATTTGAGTTACCCATTGTAAGTGATCGCAATGCAAGCTATGGCGGTCCATTGCTGGGCATTTTGAGCGCGATGCATTGGTTTCAGGATGCCAAAACTGGCAAAGGGGTTCGCTACCTCGCTTGTTTCCCTGGCGACGTTCCTGAATTTCCCGAAGATGTGGTAAGCCAATTGAAGCTGGAATTAGACAAAAAATCCGCCGCAGTTACCTATATCTGTCATAGAGATCAGATCCAACCCCTCTTCTCTCTTTGGCGTCTTAATCTAATCAAACAAATAGAAGAAGCCGTCGCTGGCGGTTTATTTGGGCCTAAATTACTATTTAACTCTCTCAAAGCTGTAGCGGTGAATTGTGACGACAACTCCCCCGGCGCTTTCTGCAATATCAATAGCGCAGAAGATTTGAATGCAGCAGCGCGGCTCATTAGCCGTAAATAGCCTACTTAGCTGTCTAAAATTTGTTCAATGAAAATAATTTCACAGTTTAGAAGAGCGCTGTATCTCATTGTTTATTCTTGATAAAGCGGAAACGCTGATTTCTCAAAGAGCCTCATAGCCTATTGCTTTAAAAGACTTTATTGAATAATTTTCGATGCAGAGGCTGGGAGCTATATAGCTGCAAATGGCATATTAATTGCGCCCTAGTAAATATTCGTAAGAGTTATTATCGTGAGCTTACTCGTTAGCTTGGGGTTGCCCGCCGGCATCCATATCGGGGCCGATTCTCGAATCGGCTGCAACCCCGAGCTAGTGGAGACCAAGTCAAATTGCTCTTTTCATCTGCCCCGTGAGATGGGTATACTCGTTTAAGATCGCTAGTTAATGATTAGAAGAGAAACCTCTCGCATGATGTCTGACAATCGACACAAAGACAATTCCCATCAGCCCGCTCCTGATCGCTACGAAAGGGTATTTAGCGAGCAAGATCTTTGGTATTTCACAACCCGCGAGGGTGATGAAGTAGGCCCATTTCGATACCGTAGTGAAGCGCAAAGTAATCTCGACAACTTCATGGAAAAACTTCAAGCTCAACTGAAGTAACTCTTACTCAAACACGCCTGACCCCCTCTCAAACCAGCTCGTAACCTGTCGCATATCCAGCCACCGTGCGTTACACTAGCCCTAGCATGATTGCATGGCAATAACTCCAATGAATTCATCCACTAATACGCAGCGAACCATAACTATCGATTATGGTCCCGGCTATGCCAAGAGCGAAGTCTGGAATGATTTAAAGTCGAAATTTATCATTCCTACAGAAATTGTTTATATAACAGTAGCGCAACGTGCACTTTAATGATCCTGAAGTACGAGAATTAAAGTATGGCGCCTTGCTGCATGACTTCGGCAAGGCGGGTGTTCGTGAATCAGTTATAGTTAAAGAGAAGAAACTAACAGCAGGAGGCCTCGAGAATATCCAATACAGAATTTGGCTTTCTCAGGAGAAGCTGTGCACGATAGCACTTCGTAAACAGCTCCAAATATACCGCTCAGACAATGCAGTCGAATCCGAAATGCAAATTATTAATGCCGAGGCAGAAGCTGACATCAAGTTATTAAACGAGCTCTTTGCAACCATTGTCGAAGAAAATGAACCGGGAATTCTAAAAGAATATAATAAAGAGATGCTGGACAAGATTAGTGGCTACAACTTCGAAGCACTGATTAGTATGAATTAGCAGCATCAAGCAATATGAAATTACAGTAAGTTTTTTGCAGTCGATATAGTTACTAACAATGCAAATATACAAAGACAAATTAGCCCTAGAGGCATCTCCTGCCAAGACTGCAGAAACTGCCAGTTATGGAGCAACATTTGCTGTGCTGGCCTGGCTGCTACTAAGCAACTATTCTGAATTCGGCTATGCAGAGCAACCTATTGTAATCGCTTCAGCAGCTTCGTTAGCACCGGTAGCGTCTATTATCAATAAGGCTGCAGCCTACGGTGAAGTGGAAACACTAAATGAAACGTCATTCTCAGCGGCAATTCTGCATCAGCAAGAAGCAGAAAGCAGAAAGCACATCACAGCGCCGCCGTTATGGCACGCTGATCTCGCCCCTTATCAACAACATGAAAGCCAGATTCATCGGAGGGCGTTCTCTACTGCCGACTGGAATGTCCACACGAGCGATGCAGACCAGCAGATTGCTGGATTCATTGAAGAGCTCGCGCTGCCCCTTCCATTAATTGATACTGTCTACCTATTCGACGCTAAAGGTACTACCGAGGTGGCCAGCAATGGCGACCTAGCAAACATTACCTCAGGTGAAACGGGGCTTGTACGAGGAATCACAGTGAAGGGCGCAGAAGCGGATCGCCTGACGAATCGATCAGGCAATATTCACAGACCACAAATCCCCCGGCCCTACAGAGCCCAAGAAATTCAGCGTTCTTTCGTACTTCCCCCAAGAATTCAAGCCCTTAGGCACTAGCTGTCGCTTCAAGATCCTTACCAGCTATAGTTGATCTGGCCTAATACCGCTGCAGTCGCACTTGCTTGAGTGAACCCGAAGGCCGTAAGACCTGTAAACGACCAACTGTCCGATATCTGGAAGCTAAAATAAGGTACAAGCTCATGGATTTCGGGTGAGAAAGTCGATGCAGGCTCTCTGTACTCGTAGAAAATACCCACGTTCCAGCGCAGGGCGAAAGGCCTTGCGATCCCCAACTGCGCATATGCCGAATCTATTAAGCCAGCATAAAAATCTGTTTTTCCACGAAACGTGTAGCCAAGTGTGCCAAAAAGAACAGAATTTCCATAATTCTGCGATATATCTACCTGTGTACTGTAGTCCGCCTCACCGGTGCCCAAGCCCCTATTTCTATCTGCAGTAGGGATTTTTATATTCAATCGAAAATCGATGAATGGGCTGGTTTCGGAGAATGGGTCCATCTGGTAAGTGAGAGCAAGCGTTGAATCGCCAATGCCGCTATTGCGCTCAAGCTGGTTGCCTGACACAGCACGGTTCACTCCACCAATATTGACGAGCACGTTGCCTAGACCCTCGACTTGAAGATGGGGCACGGTGAGTTGCGCCCCCCACTTGCCCTTATTAGCGGAATAACTAACAGGGAAGTAATAAATATCTGTATCTCTGTCTCCACCATAATCTCCACTACTAAAGTAAGATGCGAGGCTAACTGTTTGTTTTATATTGCTATTGCTATTGCTTTGGGCGATTATTGGCCCACACAAGGCAAGAAAACTCA
>Ga0308012_10000676_pt1 | contig 19767 bp, 15 predicted proteins | sample Neamet179_FD_203133 | JGI IMG/M metagenome (GOLD analysis project Ga0308012, IMG submission 203133) | Marine microbial communities from water near the shore, Antarctic Ocean - #179 | ecosystem: Environmental > Aquatic > Marine > Unclassified | place: Southern Ocean | collected 2014-07-25 | reverse complement strand
CATAAGCCCATTACTGGGTGATTTTAATATTGATAACCTATTAGCCGCAATCAGTGTCTTACTTATTCAAGGTATCCCATTAAACGATATCCCAAGTTTAGTTACACAAGTCACTGCAATTTCAGGACGAATGGAAGCAACGACTTCTAAAAATTTAGCAACCGCTGTAGTTGATTATGCTCATACGCCTGACGCATTAGAAAAAGCACTGCAAGCTTGTCGCCAACATTGTAAAGGTGAACTTTATGTCGTCTTTGGCTGTGGTGGTGATAGAGACAAAGGCAAGAGACCATTAATGGCAAAAGCGGCAGAAAAAAATGCTGATTATTTGATTGTTACTAATGATAACCCGCGCAGTGAAAATGCTCAGTTAATCGCGAATGATATTATTGCTGGTTTTACTCATCCAGAAGCTGAACAAATAACAGTAATTTTAGAGAGAGAACAAGCGGTATTAAATACTCTCAATAAAGCGAAAATTGGCGATATTGTATTGTTGGCCGGTAAAGGCCATGAAGATTATGTCATCGTAGGTAAGCATGATGATAATGGTGACATCATTGGTACACAAAAATTAGCGTATAACGAGCGCTTAATCGTTAGTAAATTTTATCAACAGCAGGCTGACATAACTACACCAATTAATGGGGCTAATGCATGATCGATATTTCATTAACTACTCTAGCCAAAATTACTGATGGCAAGCTAATTGTTTCGGGGAATAGTACCGATAATGACTTGGCTATAAATGACTTAGTCATTGATAGTCGTGCAATAGAAGATAACCCTGAAAAAACTACAGCGTTCCTAGCGCTTAAAGGACCAAACTTTGATGGTCATCGTTTTGCACAGCAAGTTATCGACCAAGGCTGTAAATTAATCATTGTTGATCACCATGTAGAGTCGGTAACAGATGCCGCGCAATTAATTGTTAATGATACCCGTATTGCTTTGGGGCACATTGCTGCTTTTGTTAAAAAAGAACTTTCCCCTAAAACAGTAGGCATTACAGGTAGTAGTGGAAAAACAACCGTTAAAGAAATGACCGCCGCTATATTAGCCCGCTTAGGAAAAGTACTTGCGACTAACGGTAACTTTAATAATGATATCGGCGTACCGCTTACATTACTTCGTTTAGATAGTAGTCATGATTTTGCTGTGATTGAAATGGGCGCTAATCACATGGGTGAAATTGCCTACACATCAGGATTAACTAAACCAGACGTCGCTGTGATTAATAATATTGCGGCAGCGCACCTCGAGGGCTTTGGTGATTTATGTGGGGTAGCTCGCGCTAAAGGTGAAATATTTTCAGGGCTTAGCGAGAATGGCGTAGCCCTTTATAACCAAGACACAAAATATACCAATAAATGGCAATGGCGCTTAACAGATAAGACAGTCCGAACTTTTTCTTGTGCTAATTCGGGTGTAATTTCTACTAGCAAGGCTAATTGCTATAGCGAAAATATCACTTTAGATGAAAATGGCTGTGCAAGCTTTACCCTACAAAGTGAGCAAGGCAGTTGTGACGTGAACTTAACAATACCAGGCAAGCATAATGTTTGTAATGCCGTTGCAGCGGCCAGTATTGCATTAGAGTTTGGTGCAACGTTTGAAGATATTTGTTTAGGGTTAGCACAGATGAAACCTGTACAAGGGCGACTTAACTTACATCAATTACAAGATGAACAATCAGGCTGTAACATCAAACTTATTGATGATACCTATAACGCTAATCTTGAATCTGCAAAAGCGGCAGCATCATTATTATCTAGTTATCAGGGTAAAAAATTACTTATTTTAGGTGATATGGGAGAGCTCGGTAGCGAGGCTCGAAGTTATCATCAAGAAGTGGGCGAATTTGCGAAACAGTTAAATTTAAATACATTGTTATCATTAGGTGTATTGAGCCAAAGTGCTAGTGATTCGTTCGCCAAAAACAATGCTAAAAATGAAGAAAGTCAACACTTTAGTAAAAGAGCTGACTTGGTGAGTCATTTAATGAATATGGTAAATCAACAGTTGTCCGAGGGGCAGCAAGATATTGCTATCTTAGTGAAAGGCTCTCGTAGTGCTCATATGGAACATGTTGTAGCAGATATAATTCAGTGGTTAAAACAAAAAAATATCCAACAAAGTTCTGGTGCTATGGCAACCAGTAACACTAAAAATAAAGAAGGTATTGCTTAATGTTATTGTGGCTAGGTGAGTATTTAACTCAATTTTATTCAGGATTTAATGTTTTTTCATATTTAACATTTCGCGCCATTATCAGTACGCTAACTGCGTTGTTTATCGCCTTGTATTTCGGGCCAAAACTTATTCGATATTTACAGAAAATGCAAATTGGCCAGACGGTTAGAGATGATGGCCCAGAAAGTCACTTGTCTAAATCAGGCACGCCTACTATGGGCGGTTTATTAATACTCGCCTCTATTGTTATCAGTGTTTTATTGTGGGCTGACCTAAGTAATCTTTATGTGTGGGTCGTGCTATTTGTAGTGGTGAGCTTTGGCATAATAGGTTTTGTTGATGATTATCGTAAAGTCGTGCGTAAAGACGCTAACGGATTAATTGCTCGTTGGAAGTACTTTTGGCAAACCGTTATTGGTTTAGCTACCGCTTTATTTCTATATTATATAGCTCAAGACCCTAATGAGACTGCGTTATTAATACCCTTTGTAAAAGACGTATTGCCTCAGCTAGGTATATTTTATGTGGTGATGACTTATTTCGTTATTGTCGGTACCTCGAATGCCGTTAACTTAACTGATGGTCTTGATGGTTTAGCTATTGTACCTACCATTATGGTTGCTGGAGCCTTTGCTTTATTTGCTTATGTTACTGGTCACGTTAATTTTTCCGCTTACTTACATATCCCACATATCGCTTTAGCGAGTGAATTGGTCATCGTTTGTACCGCAATTGTTGGTGCAGGCCTGGGATTCTTATGGTTTAACACTTATCCAGCACAAGTCTTTATGGGCGATGTTGGCTCGTTAGCATTAGGCGCTGCACTTGGCGTTATCGCTGTGCTTGTTCGTCAAGAGTTGGTGTTATTTATTATGGGTGGTGTTTTTGTAATAGAAACACTATCAGTTATTTTACAAGTCGGCTCATATAAAATGCGTGGTCAGCGAATTTTCCGTATGGCACCTATTCATCATCATTATGAATTAAAAGGCTGGCCAGAGCCGCGGGTAATTGTTCGTTTTTGGATTATTTCATTGATGTTAGTTCTGATAGGTTTGGCAACCTTGAAGTTACGTTAAGAAAACAAGGTAAAAGATGATTTGGTTAACAGCGTTTAAAGATAAAAATATTGTCGTGCTAGGAGCAGGAATGACAGGTTTGTCATGCTTACGCTTTTTGCACGCTCAAGGTTTATCATTTACTGTTAATGATTCTCGAACTATGCCTTTTTCTGATGCTAGTGAACAAGCCAAATACGAAATAGACTTCCCTAACGCCAATTTTGTTTTTGGCCAATGGCAACAAAGCTTAATTGCCAATGCTGATATTATTGTCGCCAGTCCAGGCATTGATTTAGATAGTGAAGGTGTTACTGAACTCATTTCAAAAGATTGCCAAGTCATTGGTGATATTGAATTGTTTTGCCTTGTTAATAATTGCAGTATCAAGCCAATGAAAATGCTGGCAGTAACAGGATCAAATGGTAAGTCTACTGTCGTATCACTGCTAGATTATTTGGCAAAAGAGCTAGGTGTTAATGCAGCTTTAGCGGGAAATATTGGTGAGCCAATCCTTGATTTATTGTTAATGAAAACGGACGAAGAGACAGAGAAAAATAATCTACCAGAGCTTGTCATTGTCGAGCTGTCTAGCTTTCAACTAGAAACACTAACGAGTATGAATGCTATTGCCGCGAGTGTACTAAATCTAAGTGATGATCATCTAGATAGACATAAAACACTCGCTGTCTATCAGTCACTTAAACAAAGTATTTATCCACAAGCGAAAATCGCAGTGGTTAATAGAGAAGATGAAGCCACAGTAAGCTTAGTGGATAACCAAGAAATTATCTCATTTGGTTTAAGTAAGCCAAAGGTCGGTCATTTTGGACTGGATGTTATTGGTAATAAACAAGCGTTGATGTTTGGTAATAAAGCACTTGTTTCTATAGAAGAGTTACCCCTTGCAGGTATGCATAATGCGCTTAATTATATGGCAGCGTTAGCTCTTGGTTATGCTGCAGGTTGGTCATTATCCACCATGACTGAAAACCTTTCAGGATTTACTGGTTTAGCTCATCGTTGTCAACGTGTGGTGAGTGAAGATAACATCCAATGGATTAATGATTCTAAAGCGACAAATGTTGGTGCAACACTCGCTGCTATTACAGGCTTAGCCCCAACAATTTTGAATAGAAATAAATTAATTCTTATTGCAGGTGGTGACGGTAAAGGCGCTGATTTTTCAGTACTACAGTCAATGTTAAACAGTGATGTCAGCCAGTTAATAACCCTAGGTAAAGACGGAGCTGAAATTGCCAGTTTAGTAAAAGGTTCTTCAAGCAAAGCGGTTCAAGTTAACACCTTAATTGAAGCCGTAGAGCACGCAAAAAAAATAGCACAACCAGGTGATATGGTTTTACTTTCACCCGCTTGTGCCAGTATTGATATGTTCAAGAACTATATGGTTAGAGGTGAGCAATTTATTGCCGCAGTAACTGCTGTTGTTGCAATAAATCCTAAGGAGCTTTCATGTCCTTAGATAAAACCATGACCTTTGCAAAGAGTCTCACTTTAGCAAGAACAATGTCATTAGAAACAACGCAAGCAATATCCAAAAAAATGGCCCAAGTGCCTGTTCCACCATTACCTGAGTGGATTAACCGCTTAATGACTAGCTCAAATCAATATGGCGCAAGTGCCTTTGATCGAAGTTTTGTTGTTTTAGGGCTTACCATGTATATGATCGGTCTGGTAATGGTCGCTTCTTCTTCAATACCCGTCGCGGAACGTTTATTTGGTAACCCTTTTCATTTTGTCATTCGTCACGGTATTTATATTGGCTTAAGTCTTGCTATTGCAGGCGTTGCACTACAAATACCTATGTCTTGGTGGCATAAAAATAGTAGTTACTTATTGGGCTTTGCCATAGTTCTTCTCGTTACCGTATTACTTATCGGTCGCTCAGTTAATGGTTCAACCCGTTGGATTGTACTGGGTCCAATAACGGTACAAGCAGCAGAGCCGGCTAAATTATTTTTCTTTTGTTATTTATCTGCCTATTTAGTGCGTCGCCGTGAACAAGTAATGGAAAACATGAAAGGCTTTATTAAGCCATTAATTGTTTTTGGTGTTATGGCTCTTTTATTATTATTACAGCCTGATTTAGGAACCGTTATCGTGATGTTTGTTACCACTTTCGGTTTGTTATTTTTGGCGGGCGCTAAGTTATGGCAATTTATTGCTATGTCTTCAGTTGGCGCTGTAGCACTAGCAGCTCTTGCCTATTTTGAGCCTTATCGATGGAGACGGGTGACAAGTTTCTTAGACCCATGGCAGGACCCTTTTGGCAGTGGTTATCAGCTAACCCAATCTTTAATGGCTTATGGACGCGGTGAAGTTTTAGGGCAGGGCTTAGGTAACAGTATACAAAAGCTAGAATACTTACCCGAAGCACATACCGATTTTGTTATGGCAGTTTTGGCCGAAGAATTTGGTTTTGTTGGGATTAGTGTTGTGCTTTTACTCAGTATGACCTTAGTTTATAAAGCTCTTATTTTAGGTCGTTATGCGCTGGCAAAAGAAAAATACTTTGAAGGTTTCTTAGCTTACTCTATTGGTATTTGGATGTGTTTTCAGGCCGCAGTAAATATTGGAGCTAGCGCGGGTATAGTGCCTACCAAAGGCTTAACCATGCCACTGATTAGTTATGGTGGTAGCTCAATGATAGTGATGACGTTAGCGCTGGTGATATTAATACGAATCGATCATGAAATTCGTTTGCAAAGTATTCAGGCTACTAGTTCGAAACGAACAGATAAAAAAAGTACCAACAAACGAGGCAATAAATAATGGCCTTTAATACTAAAGCTTCTAAAGCACAAACACTGCTTGTTATGGCTGGCGGAACCGGCGGACACATATTCCCAGGAATAGCTGTTGCAGATGAACTTAAATCGCAAGGCTGGAAAATACATTGGCTGGGAACAGCTGATCGTATGGAAGCTAAAATTGTACCTGAGCACGGCTATGATATTTCCTTTATCAATATAAGTGGTTTGCGCGGGAAAAAATTGCTAGCCATGTTTGTTATGCCGTTTAAATTATTGCATTCAGTGGTTCAAGCTCGACGTGTGATTAAAAAAATTAAGCCAGATGTTGTGTTAGGAATGGGTGGCTATGCTAGTGCTCCAGGTGGTTTAGCTGCTTGGCTAAGTGGCATACCATTAATTGTGCATGAGCAAAATGCTGCCGCAGGATTAAGTAATAGATTATTAGCACGCATTGCTAATAAAGTTTGTTGTGCTTTTCCTAATGCATTCGCTAAAAGCGTTGATATTGAAGTTGTGGGTAATCCATTGCGAGCAAGTATAGCTAAAAAGACAACTACTTTTGATGATGAAAAGAGGATAGAAAGCTCTAAAATAAACGATCAACCGTCAAACGAAGGAAGCAATAAAAACATACTCGTTTTTGGTGGAAGTTTAGGCGCACGGGTTTTAAATCAAGTAATGCCACAAAGCTTTAAGCACTTATTAGCAAATGATTCAAATTATTGTTTGTGGCATCAAACAGGAGGAGGTAACCAAGTACAAGTTACTGAATCTTATGAACAAGAATATGTTACTAATGGCAAAATTAAGGTGAGCGAGTTTATAGCCGATATGGGAGCCGCTTATGAATGGGCCGATATTGTTATATGCCGCGCAGGAGCGCTAACCGTATCTGAACTTGCTATGGCAGCGACACCGGCAATTTTCATTCCGCTTCCACATGCCGTTGATGATCATCAAACAAAAAATGCACTTTATCTTGTAGACCGCGATGCGGCAAAATTATTGCCACAATCAGAATTTAATAAAGAAAGTATCACTGCGTTAATAATCGAATTATTTGATCAGCCTGAAACGTTAACAAATATGACGAAAGCTGCCTTTAGTGCGGCTAACAATGATGCAACCAAGAACGTAGCAAAATTGTGCCAAGAGCTCTCCAAGAGAAGTGACGCAACAATTAGTGCTCAGTAATTAGCACTCAGTAATTAGAGATAACGAAGAGAAAATATGATTAAGCAAACTAACTCAAATAATAATACAAATCCATATACTGCTCAGGTACCTGAGATGCGGAGAGTAAAGCGTATACACTTTGTCGGTATTGGTGGCGCAGGTATGGGTGGTATTGCTGAAGTATTGCTCAATGAAGGTTATGAAATTTCAGGTTCTGATATCGGTGAAAACCAAGTGGTTAAACGTTTATCAGCGTTAGGAGCCTCTATTGTTATTGGTCATAAGGCAGAAAACGTAGCAGAAGCGAGTGTCATTGTCGTATCTACAGCAATCAATAGTGATAATCCAGAGTTAGTCGCCGCTAAAGAATTACGGATTCCGGTAGTACGCCGTGCAGAAATGTTGGCTGAGTTAATGCGCTTTAGACATGGCATTGCCATTGCGGGCACACACGGTAAAACGACAACAACGAGTTTAATCGCGAGTATTTTTGCTCAAGGACAATTAGATCCTACATTCGTTATTGGCGGCTTACTTAATAGTGCGGGCACTAATGCAAGACTAGGTCGCAGTCGTTACTTGATAGCGGAAGCTGATGAAAGTGATGCATCTTTTTTACACTTACAACCTATGGTTTCGGTAATCACTAATATTGATGAAGATCATATGGAAACTTACCAAGGTGATTTTGAAAAACTTAAAGACACTTATATAGAGTTTTTACATAACTTACCTTTTTATGGTTTAGCGGTTGTCTGTATTGATAACCCGGTAGTACGCGAGCTATTGCCACGCATTAGCCGCAAAGTGATCACTTATGGTTTTTCTGAAGATGCAGATATTAGAGCCGTAAATTTTAAACAAAATGGCAGTGTTAGTCATTTCACTGTAGAAGTAGCAGGTAACGAACCACTTGAAATGAGCGTAAACCTGCCAGGGCAACATAATGTATTGAATGCTTTAGCGGGTGTTGCTGTTGCTAAAGATGAAGGTGTAAATGATGACGCTATTTGTCAGGCATTAACCGAATTTGAAGGTATTGGTAGACGTTTTGAACAACTTAGTAATCTTTCAACCGATGCAGGAAAAATGGTTCTAATTGATGATTATGGTCATCATCCGAGTGAAGTTAAAGCGACTGTTAAAGCAATGAGGCAAGGTTGGCCAGAGAAAAGGTTAGTGATGGTTTTTCAGCCACACCGCTTCTCTAGAACACGTGATTTATATGAAGATTTTGTTGAAGTTCTATCAGAAGTTGATTGTCTATTTTTACTCGATGTTTATGGTGCAGGAGAAGCCCCTATTCCATCGGCAGATAGCAAAAGTTTAGCTCGCTCTATTCGTCAACGTGGACAAATTGAACCTGTCTATGTCAGTGATGCTGATCAATTACCAGAATTGTTAGCAGCTCAGTTACAAGATAATGACATGGTTATAACTCAAGGGGCAGGCAGTATAGGTGTTGTTGCTCGAAATTTAGCTGAACATAGTTTATTGCATGTAAATTCTGCAGGTGAACATTAATGGATAATAGTTTGAAAGGTTCATTAATAAAGCTTAAGCAGGAAAAAATTGCTGTACTTTATGGGGGCACTTCAGCAGAGCGTGAAGTTTCGCTTAATTCAGGCCAAGCTATTGCAAAAGGCTTGGAGCAAGCAGGTTTTGATGTTGTTTTAATAGACACTAAAATAGTGGCATTAACTGATTTATTAAATAAAAAAATAGACCGTGTATTTATAGCTTTACATGGTCGAGGTGGTGAAGACGGTTGTTTACAAGGTGCGCTTGAATATTTAAATATTCCCTATACCGGATCTAATGTTTTAGGTTCTTCGCTTTCTATGGATAAAGTCCGAAGTAAACAGATTTATAAAGCGTGTGATTTACCAACGGCACCTTTTACTGTCGTTAAGAAAGAAGATTTCGATAACCTATCGCTAGCAAGTATTCTTGCAGATTTAGGTGGTAGGGTAATGGTGAAACCTGCCAATGAAGGTTCCAGTATTGGTATGGCGCAGGCTCAGACTGTTGATCAATTGAAAAACGCATTAATTGAAGCTTTCGGTTTTGATACTCAGGTATTACTGGAAGCTTGGATTGATGGGCCTGAATATACCGTTGCCATTTTGGGCGATAAGGCTCTACCTGCAATTCACATGGAAACACCTCGTGAATTTTATGACTATGAAGCAAAATATCAATCCACAAGTACGCAATATCACTGCCCGTGTGGTTTAAGTGAGCAAGAAGAAGATGTAATAAAAAAATTATCTATTAAGGCGTTTAATGCCACAGGAGCAAGTGGCTGGGGGCGAGTTGATATAATGCGAAATAGTGCAGGTGAATGGCAAATATTAGAAGTTAATACTGTACCCGGCATGACAGAAACATCATTAGTACCAAAAGCTGCCAATGTATACGGCTTGAGCTTTAGTGAGTTAGTAACTCAAATTTTATTACTAAGCGTCAAAGAGTAAACGAATACTATGACTAAGAAGCAGCAAGACTCTACTAAAAACACAATCGCTCAAGGTCAAGAGTCTACTCTGTCTTTTGGCTTGGGTTTAGTGTTTTTTGTTACGGTGTTGTTTAGCTTAATAACGATCAGTTGGTGGCTCACTCAACATTTTATTGGTCAAGAGAGTGCCCCTGTGACATCCATTGTTGTTTCAGGTGAAATGCCTTATAGCCAACGTAGCGATATTATTAACGTAATTGACCAGATCGATATGGGTAATTTCTTTCAAGTTGATGTGAATGAAGTGCAAAACCATGTACTCACGCTACCTTGGGTTTACTCGGTAGCTGTAAGAAAGCAATGGCCAAATGAATTGAAAATTTATGTGGTTGATCAAAACCCTGTTGCAGTATGGAATGGCGATTTTTTAATTAATCAACTTGGGCAAGTTTTTCAGGCGGACATTGAGCGTATTAATCACTACCTTCCTTATTTTTTTGGACCTGAAGGAAGTGAGATGTTAGCCCTAGAAAACTATAGGGATCTCAATGCGCTACTTGAGTATAAAACACTAAAAATAGATGAGTTAGTACTAAGCGAACGCTTCTCTTGGTTACTCACATTAAACGATGGTGTTACCTTAAATTTAGGTAGAGAAGAGCGAGTTGAGCGAGTGCAACGTTTCATGGATATTTACCCAATAATAAAAACACAGCTAAAAGCAAAAATAATTATGGAAAAACAGCGAAATCAGGCGGTTGATTACATCGATTTGAGGTATGATACGGGATTGGCTGTTGGTTGGAAAACAGTAGAGAACATTACACGTAAAAAAGCACAGAATAAAACACAAAATGAATTGCTAAAAAAGAGTCAAGTAAACAATAGTAATCACCTAAAACTAGTGCCCCAAATGAGCACAATCAGTAAAGAGTTTAAGCTAAATGTCTAAAGCAGCAGAAAGAAAATTAGTGGTTGGCCTAGATATAGGCACCTCCAAAATATCTGTGGCCGTCGGGGAGATAACACCAGACAACCAATTAAGTATTATTGGTGTTGGTAATCAACCTTCTCGCGGTATGGATAAAGGTGGGGTTAATGACTTGAATCTTGTTGTTCAAGCAATTCAACGCGCTATTAATGAAGCTGAATTGATGGCTGACTGTCAAATAAGCTCTATCTATTTAGGTATTTCAGGTAAACATATCAGTTGTCAAAATGAAAATGGCATGGTGCCAATTAATGACAACGAAGTTATCCAAGAAGATGTTGATAGCGTTATTCATACGGCGCGATCAGTACCTATTTCAGCGGAACGTCGCATGTTACATGTGCTTCCTCAAGAATACAGCATCGATTGTCAAGACGGTATTAAAAGTCCTATCGGTATGTCTGGTGTTCGTATGGAAGCAAAAGTTCATATCATCACTTGTGCTAATGATATGGCTAAGAATTTAGTTAAGTGTGTTGAGCGTTGTGATTTAACAGCTGATCAATTGATTTTCTCAGCGCTTGCTTCAAGTTATGCCGTGTTAACGGATGATGAAAAAGAGTTAGGTGTATGTGTTGTTGATATGGGCGCAGGCACGATGGATATTTCAGTGTTTACTGGCGGTACGTTAAGACATACCGCAGTAATACCTGTCGCTGGTAATCAAGTGACGAGTGATATCTCTAAAATATTTAGAACGCCACTGAGTCATGCTGAAGATATTAAAGTGCAATATGCTTGTGCTTTAAAACAATTGGTTAGTATGGAAGAGAGTATTGATGTGCCAAGTGTTGGTGGGCGTCCAGCTCGTTCAATGTCACGTCATACCTTATCTGAAGTTGTAGAACCAAGATACCAAGAATTATTTGAATTGATTCAAGATGAAATTAGAGAATCAGGTCTAGAGGATCAAATCGCTGCCGGTTACGTTTTAACGGGTGGCACAGCAAAAATGGAAGGTGTACTTGAATTTGCCGAAGAAATTTTTCAAATGCCTGTTCGTATTGCTAACCCTTTGTCAGTACAAGGGTTAAAAGAATATGTAAATGATCCTAGTTACGCCACTGTCGTCGGACTTCTGCATTATGGAATGCAGGCAACTAATGGCGTTGATAATGCGACGAACAAACGTGAAAGTGTTGGTGATTTTTGGTCAAGAATTCATGCTTGGTTTAAAGGTGAGTTCTAAAAGGTTGTGTTTTGGCTGTTAAACGGAAATAACAGTTATCCCGAATTGTTGTTAAGAAAGTAACAATTAGTAACAGTTTATTAAGTATTTTAAGTTATTGTAAGTAAAACGGAGAGAGAGAAATGTTTGAATTAATGGAAGACCATAACGAAGAAGCGATAATTAAAGTTATCGGTGTTGGCGGTGGTGGCGGTAATGCAGTTGAACACATGGTTTCGCAAACAATTGAAGGGGTAGAGTTTGTTACAGCAAACACTGATTCTCAAGCGTTACGTAATTCATCTGCAGATGTAACATTACAGCTTGGTGCTGATGTTACTAAAGGTTTAGGCGCAGGCGCTAACCCTGAAATTGGCCGTTGTGCCGCGGAAGAAGATAGAGAAACAATTAAGCAAGCCTTACAAGGTGCCGATATGATTTTTATCGCAGCAGGTATGGGCGGTGGAACAGGTACAGGTGCTGCACCAGTTGTTGCTGAAATTGCAAAGGAAATGGGTATATTAACCGTTGCTGTAGTAACGAAACCATTCCCTTTTGAAGGTAAAAAGCGAATGAACTATGCTGATCAAGGCATTGAGTTTTTATCAAAAAACGTTGATTCACTTATTACTATTCCAAACGAGAAATTACTAAAAGTTCTTGGGCCAGGAACAAGTTTATTGGATGCTTTTAAGGCTGCTAATAACGTTTTACTTGGTGCGGTACAAGGTATTGCAGAGCTTATAACACGTCCTGGTTTAATCAACGTCGATTTTGCTGATGTACGTACAGTTATGTCTGAAATGGGCACTGCTATGATGGGTTCTGGCACTGCTTCAGGTGATGACAGAGCACAAGAAGCAGCTGATGCAGCGATTTCAAGTCCACTTCTTGAAGATGTCGACTTAGCTGGTGCTCGCGGTATTCTTGTGAATATTACCGCAGGTATGGACATTAGTATCGATGAGTTTGAAACAGTGGGTAATGCAGTTAAAGCATTTGCTTCTGAAAATGCAACCGTTGTTGTTGGTGCTGTTATTGATATGGACATGACGGATGAACTTCGTGTTACCGTTGTAGCTACTGGTATTGGCGCTGAAAGTAAGCCAGATATTACGTTAGTTGCTCCTATGCCAATGGCAGAGCCAAAAGTTGTTGGTGGTGATTATACACCAGCGGCGCCACAAGCAAGTATGGCTACCGAAGCTATTGCGATGACAGATAGTAATGCACAAAAGGTAACGGCTACGGATTTAGATACCTATTTAGATATCCCGGCATTTTTACGTAAGCAAGCTGACTAATTATCAAATCATTAGGTATCAAGTATATTAATTTGTAATTGGTGTTTTTGATTTTAAAGCTTTTATTTGGTATATTATGCGCCGGTTAAAAAGCTTGTTAGCTCTCCCTTTAAAATTTAGCGCTTAGAAATCATCTAGGCTAAGCTAAGTTTATATAGCAGAGGATAGAATCAGCTCACTTAACCGTGGGATAAAGTGCTATTCGTGAGTCGATTTATATAGTTTTATGAATCACCAGGAAAGTAATTGCATTTATTTTAAATAAGTTAACAAATAAAAAGCAAGGTAAGCGAGGCTAAAATGATTAAGCAACGTACGTTAAAAACAAATGTTTCAACCGTTGGTGTTGGTTTACATAAAGGTGAAAAAGTGCAGGTTACTCTCCGTCCTGCACCAGCAAACACCGGTATTGTATTTCGTCGTATTGATCTTAACCCTGTGGTTGAGATTAAAGCGTCACCTGAAGCTGTGGGCGAAACAACGTTATGTACCTGTTTAGTTAATGAGCAAAAAGTTAAGGTTTCAACCGTTGAGCACTTACTCTCGGCTGTTGCAGGTTTAGGTATCGATAATTTAATTGTTGATGTAGATGCCCCTGAAATCCCTATTATGGATGGCAGTGCCTTACCTTTCGTTTATTTAATTCAGTCTGTTGGTATTGAAACACAAAACGCTCCAAAACGTTTTTTGCGTATTAAAAAACCTATTCGTGTTGAAGAAGATGACAAGTGGGCTGAATTACTGCCTTACGAAGGTTTTAGGGTTAATTTTTCGATTGACTTTGAACACCCAGTTATAGAAAAAACCTGTCAAACAATGAGTATGGATTTCTCTAGCTGCTCATTTATTAAAGAGATTAGTCGCGCTAGAACGTTTGGTTTCATGAAAGATATTGATTTTTTACGTTCTCATAATTTAGCGTTAGGTGGTAGTTTAGAAAATGCCATAGTACTTGATAATTATCGTATGCTAAATAAAAATGAATTACGTTATGATGACGAGTTCGTAAAGCATAAAATACTTGATGCTATTGGTGACCTTTATATGGGTAGTGCCAGTATATTAGGTGAGTTTAACGCCTTTAAGTCTGGCCATGGTCTGAATAATATACTGCTTAGAGAAGTATTTAAACAAACCGATTCTTGGGAATGGGTAACGTACGAAGGTGATAAAGCTTCCCCAATAGAATACCAGGAAATAAATGCAACTGCATTTTAACCTATACCGTTCTACTTGAAGATGCTCGTTTCAGGAAGTTTGAGCGATTCATAATCAAGGCACATTTTTTATCAAGGGTTGTTCCCTTAAAAAGAAATGTAACGCAGGGAATGATTTGCTCAGCCTGCCCCAAGGGCGGGTTTAGAAACGCTTTATGCTGCGTTATTGATTTTGAGAATGAACAACCATTATCAGCGTAACGCGCCTTGATCTGATTTCCTAGTTTAGCTCTGAACCTGCATCTTGAAGTGTAATGGGTATATAGCTTAGGTTTATCTTATCAATCAAAACGCGAACATTCGCTGTAATGTTCGCGAAGTATAAACGTTAAGTTCTCTCAATCATCACTTTCTTCCTGCAACCCGCGCTAATTTCTCTAGTTTTTCTTTCAAGCCTTTGGGCGCATTTTTAGCGATATCTAAAAATTGCTTAGCTGTTTTTTCATTGGCAACAACATCATTTTGATAAGATTTTACTTCGACGGATTGGACTAATTCAGCTCGAACTTTTTCGGTAACTTCGTGACGTTGTTGTCGAAATCCCTGCGGGTTAACTTTAATCTCAATTTTTTTAAAGTTACCGTCAGTATCATTCATTAACGCATTACAGATGTTATTTCGTTCAAATTGTAAGCGTTGACCCCAAACAGGTGATTTGACTTCTATAATAAGTGTATCTTGACGACAATTTGCAATATGCCAAGCATCTACTGGTAAATCAGGACATATTTCCCGTACAATGTCAGCTAGGACAGTCAAAGAGTTGGTTTTTGTCTGAATATGTGCCAAAGTGCCTGTCGTCGTTTGTAATAGGGCAGCCATATTAATAGGGACTTTTGATTTTCTAGCCATTATTGTTACCAAAAATTAGCAAAATTCAGTACTTATGTTCAGAAATAGAGCAAACTGAATAAATTAACCGAAAAAGATACCTATGAGTTTAACACTACTATACCGAGGAAAGAACGTCCGATTTTCAATGCAGCTAACTAAACTGCATTGGTTATCCGCGTTGTGTGCGTTTGCGCTTATTTCGGGCTTGGTAGTTCACTTAATTGCCAGTAATAAATTTCAGCCAGATAGTAATGAATATAGAATATCATCTCCAGCTCCTCAAGAGTCTGTACAATTTAAAGATCAAAAAATTACGGCGTTAACAATAAAGCTTGCTGAATTACAAAGCCAAGTATTACGTTTAAATGCCTTGGGTGAACGTTTAGCTGATGATTCAAATATTCCAGAAAAAGAATTCAACTTCAGCCAACTTCCAGCAAGTGGCGGACCCTCTTCAAATACCTTACCGAACAACGGTAAAACATTCGAACAACTATTTTCTGAAATAGAACAGTTTGAAAAAAAGATAAATTACGAAGAAAAACAATTACAAATGCTTGAATCTTTAACGTTTGGTCACCATATACAAAACCATGGTTACTTATCTGGTAGGCCAATAACAAAAGGTTGGTTGTCGTCTCATTATGGCATTCGTAAGGATCCATTTAATGGCAAACCATCCATGCATAAAGGAATAGACTTTGCAGGAAAGGAAAATTCTGCGGTTATTACCACTGCATCAGGCATTGTTACATGGGCGAGCAAACGTTATGGTTATGGAAACTTAATCGAGATCAATCATGGAGACGGTTTAACTACTCGTTATGGACATAATAAAGATATACTGGTAAATGTTGGTGACGTAGTTAATAAAGGGCAAGAAATAGCATTGATGGGAAGTACAGGTCGATCTACTGGCCCACATGTCCACTATGAAATTTTAAGAAATAATAAACAAATCAATCCAATTAAATTTGTTTATCGAAAAGGGAAGTAGCCGACTAATACATAAATAATGCGTTAAGCGGTTATCATAATAAATTCACTAAAAGTGGCAGTAATAGTCACTGATAATTCTCAATAGATGGTTTAAATAAGATGTTTGGAAGTTTGTTAACAAAAGTATTTGGTAGTCGAAATGATAGATTACTAAAAGTAATGGGCAAAGAAGTCAATAAAATAAATGCACTTGAACCTGTTTTTGAAGCATTAAGTGATGAAGAATTAAAAGCCAAAACTATTGAGTTTAAAAAACGTTTCTCTGAAGGCGAAACGGTTGAGCAATTGTTAGCTGAAGCCTTTGCGGTAGTTAGAGAAGCAAGCAAGCGAGTCTTTGGTATGCGTCATTTCGACGTGCAAATGATTGGCGGAATGGTACTCAATGAAGGCAAAATTGCTGAAATGCGGACTGGTGAAGGTAAAACCTTAACAGCTACATTACCCTCTTACCTTAACGGAATTACGGGTAAAGGCGTGCATGTTATTACTGTTAATGATTATCTAGCTACGCGTGATGCTGACTGGAGTCGTCCATTATTTGAATTTCTTGGATTAACTGTAGGTTGTAATGTGGCAGGTATGGCTCCGCAGGATAAACAAGCGGCCTATCAAGCAGACATCACTTACGGAACCAATAACGAGTTTGGTTTCGATTACTTACGCGACAACATGGTGTTTTCAGCGCAAGAACGCGCACAGAAACCTCTTCATTTTGCCATTATCGATGAAGTTGATTCAATTTTAATTGATGAAGCTAGAACGCCTCTTATCATTTCAGGTCAAGCTGAAGATAGCTCCGCACTTTATAAAATAATCAATACCGTAGTGCCGACACTAGAGCAGCAAGAAGAAGAAGATAAAGAAGGAGAAGAAAGCACTGGTGATTACACGATAGATGAAAAAGCTAAACAAGTTTATTTGACAGAGCGTGGTCAGATAAACATCGAAGGGATTATGGTTGAAAAAGAGCTGTTAACTGAAGGTGATACCTTGTTTTCAGCAGCTAACATAACTTTATTACATCATGTTATGGCGGCACTTCGAGCGCATAAATTATTCCAAAAAGATGTCGACTACATTGTAAAAGATGATGAAATAGTGATTGTTGATGAACATACTGGCCGTACGATGGAAGGACGTCGTTGGTCTGAAGGTCTTCATCAAGCAGTTGAAGCTAAAGAAGGTGTTAATATTCAAAATGAAAACCAAACACTTGCTTCAATAACCTTTCAAAACTACTTTAGAATTTATGACAAATTATCAGGAATGACTGGTACTGCTGATACTGAAGCGTTCGAGTTTAATCATATTTACGGTCTAGAAACGGTTATTATCCCGACTAACCAGCCAATGATTCGTAAAGATTTATCTGATTTAATTTACTTAACTGCAGATGAGAAATTTGAAGCAATTTTAGAAGATATTCAAGACTGCGTTAAACGAGGTCAACCTGTATTAGTTGGTACTATTGCTATTGAAACATCAGAGTTTTTATCTGATTTCTTGAAAAAAGCAAAAATTAAACACAAAGTACTTAATGCGAAATTCCATGAACAAGAAGCTGAAATTGTAGCTGACGCCGGCAAAGAAAACGCGGTTACTATTGCAACAAACATGGCTGGTCGTGGTACTGATATTGTTTTAGGTGGTAATTTAGACGCGGCAATCGCTAAGCTAAAAAATCCTAGTGAAGACGATATAGCTAAAGCTAAAGCACAATGGAAAATCGATCATGACCGTGTACTTGAGTTAGGTGGTTTACATATTGTTGCGACAGAACGTCATGAGTCCCGTCGAATAGATAATCAACTTCGTGGTCGTTCAGGCCGTCAGGGTGATGAAGGTTCAACGCGTTTTTACCTATCAATGGAAGATTCATTGATGCGTATCTTTGCCTCGGAGCGTATTTCTAATATGATGCGTAAATTAGGTATGGAGCATGGCGAAGCAATCGAACATCCTTGGGTTACTCGCAGCATTGAAAACGCTCAGCGTAAAGTTGAAGGTCGTAACTTTGATATGCGTAAACAGTTACTTGAATATGATGATGTTGCGAATGATCAGCGTGGCGTTATCTATGAGCAACGTAACGAATTACTAGATAATGAAGAGATCGGTGAAGTTGTTAATGCAATCCGTAACGATGTTATTAATGGCGTTATCGACATTCATATTCCAAGACAATCATTAGATGAAATGTGGGATATTCAAGGCCTTGAAGAACAATTGAAAGGTGAATATGCAACAGAGTTGACTATTTCTAAATGGCTTGAAGAAGATAATAAACTTCATGAAGAAAGTTTACGTGAAAAAATCGTGACCGAGTTCGATCAAGCTTATAAAGATAAAGAAGAATCTGTTGGACCCGATGTATTACGCCAGTTTGAAAAAGCGGTTATGCTACAAAGTTTAGATTCGCATTGGAAAGAGCATTTATCTGCTATGGATCATCTTCGCCAAGGTATAGGCTTACGTGCTCATGCACAAAAGAATCCTAAACAAGAATTCAAACGTGAATCTTTTCAGTTGTTTACAGAAATGTTAGAAAACTTGAAATATGACGTTGTTGGAATTTTGTCAAAAGTACAAATTCGTGCTGAATCAGATGTTGAAGCTGTTGAAGAGCAACATAGAAAAGCAGAAGAAGTACCTAAAGACTTTCAACATGAATCAGCATCAGCCCCAAGAGAGCAAAAAAATGCACCTCGTGTAGGTCGTAATGAACCTTGCCCATGTGGTTCAGGTAAAAAATATAAACAATGTCATGGTAAGTTGACCTAGTACTTAGCCTAGAAAATAAGATGAGTAAATTAGCTCATAATATTGTTTAATAAATGCCGGTCAATTGACTGGCATTTTTTTTATTGGTATTTCCAGTATTGGTATTTTCATCATTGTTACGGAGAAAACTATGGATAAAACTATGGAGGAGAAAGTTATGAGTAAAGTTGTTCACGTTGCAGTTGGTGTCATTAAAAGAACAAATGAAGAAGGAATATCTCAATACTTCTTAACTAAACGTTTACAAGAAGCCCACCAAGGCGGAAAATGGGAGTTTCCAGGTGGTAAGGTGGAAAAAGATGAAACAGTACCTCAAGCGCTTTCTAGAGAGCTTAAAGAGGAAGTAGCAATTGATGTATTAGCTTGTCAGCCATTAATTAAAATAGAACACACCTATCTAAGTAAAGAGCCAGCTAAAGAGGGGAGTGGTAAAGAAGATAAAAAAGTTTGTTTAGATGTATTCATCGTTGATAACTTCCTTGGTGAGCCAAGTGCACAAGAAGGCCAAGGAGAAGGATGGTTTACTTTGGAACTGTTTGAAACACTAGACTTTCCAGAAGCTAATAAAGCGATAATAGACAAGCTTATCGAGCATAGTTTGTAGGTAAAGTAAAAAGCAATGCTTAAGATAGGCCTAATTTTAGCCGATTGTATAATGCAAAATGTATAATACGAAAAACAATTTTTACCAGAAGAGGTTGTTCGCAAGTTTATAGCAATATATTAACTATCCTAGTTTAATTGGAATTAATTATTCCGGTTCAACAAAAAATTTATTATTTAATAAAAACTCATCTTCCATCGCATCAAGCAT
>Ga0308012_10000670_pt1 | contig 19934 bp, 21 predicted proteins | sample Neamet179_FD_203133 | JGI IMG/M metagenome (GOLD analysis project Ga0308012, IMG submission 203133) | Marine microbial communities from water near the shore, Antarctic Ocean - #179 | ecosystem: Environmental > Aquatic > Marine > Unclassified | place: Southern Ocean | collected 2014-07-25 | reverse complement strand
GGTTTTTGTCGCCCATAAAACCCCCAGAAACAGGGTCGAATCCTAGCCTTTTGACCAAGGATTCGACCTCCAGGCCTACATATAGGACACTAGGTCAATCTTTTCCCTCTCTTGAAAGTTTAGAATGAAGTCGTTGGCCTCTTTTTCACTAATGGCTCCAGCGTCTAGGTCACTTACGAGTTTAGCGGCTATTGCCCCGTAAACTCCTAGTTCCACGATAGATCCAGTACTTACTTCCCTCACAAAGTCTAATGAGTTTATCATTGTTATTTCCCTATATTAATTATTTATATATTAATTAAGAATAAACTATGTATGTTTACCCTTAGATTACCCTATGTTTACCTAGGGAAGGCCCCTCCCTTTAAGGGTGCTATTACTGGAGGTCACGACTCACATAACATGAGCCGTTATCCCTGTAGATATCACGTCTTTCGACGCCTAAACGAATGTGACTTGCAATACACACATTCTCACCATCCCACTGGGACTTGAAGATCCCGTAGTTAATATAGAGGGATGTGGCTAGCATCCCCAGAGACAACACTATGCACATAGTGATAGTCATTACACAGCAAAACTTAACAGCACCCATAGGCACCTCCTTAGTTAAAGCATTAGTGCTTTATAAAGGACCCCTCAAGGCCCTTGAAAAGAACTAATTAAATAGTTATGAGCTCAGGCATATCAACACGGATGCCGGGTATTAACCGACCTATGCTGCCATGCTCTTCCTTTACACCATACTTAATCAGCAACCCCATGTAATGAAGGGCTGCTGATCCGTGGGTGTTAAACAACTTACCGGTAAAGGTTTCGCTGTTATCTTTATATACTTTTACTATGTAAATGTTATTCTCCCTAGTTAAAGCATTAGTGCTTTATAAAGGACCCCTCAAGGCCCTTGAAAAGAACTAACCTCCCATAGAACACTGGAAGACAGTGGGTTCCTCGTACTTAGATTTAGCCCAACGATCCTTGGCGTTATTAAATATCTTATCACGGGCTTCATCAACAGCTTGAGCCTTACGTTCAGCCTCCTTTGCCGCCTTATACCTATGGATACCAACATCGGCCAACTCTACGACTTCACGCGCCCAAGCTAATTCCTTGATTCCAAACAAGTCAAACTCTGCGTACATACGGGCATTTGAGCCGTAGCCCTCACCATTAATAGTACACTGGGCGATTATCTCTTCATGAGACGGGGTATAATTAAACATAACAACCTCCACGGCACAACGGCCAGTTAACAACAGGACTACCTAACGCAGACCTTTCACGAAGGAACCAGAAGCCCCTTTGTAGAAAGAACCGCACCCCCCGAAGGAGGTACAGGCAACATTGGTTAAGCAGGGAAAGAGTTAACCTCAACCCCACAAAAGAAACCACGGCACACCGAACCGGAAGCGCCAGGAGCACCAACCAACGAAACGTGAGCACGAGCCTCACGACAAGACAACAACGCAGCACACAACGAATCCCAAGAAGCAGAATCCGAACCCCCAAGACCAGAGGCAAGACAACGGAAAGACGCACCAGAGTCAAGGCCAACTACAACAGCCGAGAAGGAACCGGGAACATTACCACGAACACGAGACACAGAGGTAACAACCCCGTGCGCCACACGAGAAAAAGAAGAAGCCTCACGAACAAGACGGCCAACAACCAACGAAGAAGGAACGAAGGTAGAAGGCCGAGTGGGTGTGGCAGGAGGCGCAACGTCAGGCACAGCAGCACGAGACTCAGCCAAGGTAGAAGCCAGAGCATCAGCAGCCCAACGAGCGGGACGAACAAAAGCAGGGGCAACGGGAGCGGCAGGAGCAGCAACACGACCACGAGCAGAAGAAGAAACAACAACGAAAGAATTTAAGAAATTAGACATAACAAGGTCCTCCAAGGGACATTAAGAACATTACCAACCAAGCGAGAGCCGCAAGGAAGGGCACAACACGCGAGCCAAGGCCCACGCCACCGCCACCCCAGAAGAGGCAACAGGCAAGAGAGCGCCAAAGGCGGCGCACCCACAGGCCCCCGGAAGGGGACGAGCGGGCAGGGGAGGGGGACCCACAAAGCAAAGGGGAACCCCTCCCCCCCTCACTGTACCTATCCCACATAGACCATAAGCCCACTTAAAAACCTACAACAAACCTCCATGCCCTAACATTCTCCCCGTATATCAACACCAGAGAGAGGGCCACCCCCGTTTCTTTAGTGGGGAATGCAGGGGTAGTTAAAATATTTTTTAATTTTTTTTGACGCACCCTATGTCGATTTTGTGTAATTTTATAGCACCCTTAAAGGACTATAACGTTTGATCGCTTCCCCTCCTTGGCGTTATAGTCCTACCTTCTATAGCCCCCTTAAAGAATATTGATCAGATGAAGGGGCTAAGATGGCTAATGCAGTAGTTACTATCTCTAATTTAGAGAAGTTAAACTTAAGGAAGGAACAGTTAAGGCGACAGAAGCAAGAGATGTTTAAGAGTGATTTTGCTAAATTTGCTGAAGCTGAAGTTAAAATTATTACTAAGGATAGTGCCTTAGGGTTTGTGTCATTTAAACTTAATGCTGCCCAACAATTAATTAATGATAAATTGGAAGAGCAACTTAAGTCTACTGGCAAAGTTAGAGCTATTATTTTAAAAGCTAGACAACAAGGTATTAGTACCTATTGTGCAGCTAGAGTGTTTTGGAAAACATATTACATGCCACACACTAGGTCTGTAGTAATGGCTCATGATGGGCCAACTTCTGAAGCACTATTTACTATGGGTAAGAACATCATTCAGAATATGGATGTTAAGATTGCTCTATCTAAAGGTAACAGCAGAGAGATTCAATTTGAACATAACAGCTCAGGTTATCGTCTTTATACTGCTGGTTCTCCTGAGGCAGGACGAGGTACGACACCCACGATTGCTCATTTGTCAGAGGTTGCCTTCTGGACTCATGATGAGAAGATATTGGCGGGATTATTCCAAGGGATAAGTCAAGCAGATGGTACTGAAGTTATTGTGGAATCCACAGCTAATGGTGCCACAGGTGAGTTCCATAGATTATTTAGAGGAGCTATGGCTGGAGAGAATGAGTACATACCTGTATTTATTCCCTGGTTCTTAACTCCAGAATATACAAGAGAAGCCCCTCCGGCTTTTGAATTAGATATCGATGAAGAAAAGTATAAAGATGATTATGAATTAGATAATGATCAAATGTATTGGAGACGTCTTAAGATTGCAGAAGGTGGTGCTTTAAAGTTTAAGCAAGAGTACCCTGCTAATCCTGAAGAAGCCTTCTTAGTATCTGGATCATCTGTGTTTGATCCTGAGATTGTTAACAAATTGTTACCATCTACGCCTATATCCACCCGTGTATTTAACTTACAAGCGGGTGCATTTGATGAAGGCAGAGAAGGTAGTTTAGAGTTGTGGCAGTACCCCGATTGGGAATCTAACTATATTGTGTCGGCAGATGTATCCTTAGGGGTAGGCCAAGACTATTCAACAGCTACTGTGATGAACACAGATCGTCAAGTTATAGCTATGTATAGGAACAATAGAGTTGATCCATCGTTATTCGGAGATGTGTTATTCTACCTAGGCAGGTATTTCAATAATGCCCTGCTAGCTGTAGAGTCTAACTCTATGGGTATTGCCACCCTAAACAGACTAAAGCAAATGAATTATGTGAATCTATATTATCAGACTAAAGCTGCTAATATGGATAATACTGAAGGTGATCGACCTGGATTCAGAACTACTAGTGCCTCTAAACCTATGATTATAGGTTATTTAAAGAGAGCTATCGAGGATGAAGACATAGGGTTACCCAGTAAACACATGATATCAGAATTAAAATCTTATGTGTCTAATGAGAATGGTTCTACAGGTGCGTTACCCGGTTGTCATGACGACACAGTTATTGCAGTAGCGATAGGCTTAGAAGTGTTAAGAACTCATGCTGACAAACTAGCTGGTAACAGAGTGTCTTGGAAGCAAAAAGGCACTATGTACAATAATGATTCACATTGGCTATAGAGCCTGAGAGAAGAAGATGAGTGATAAACCTAAGAAGCCAAAAAAGATTGATAAAGAAGATTTAAAAGTTCCAGGGACCAATTCGTATCCTAAGTACGTACCTGTCACCCCTGAGGAACATGCTGAGAATCTCACTGATGGGCAAAAAAGAGCTATGGCTCATCCCGGAGGTGAGAACTTAGTATTGTTTCGAGATAGAGCATCATCTGTAGAAGCAAGAGAAAAGAGTCAAGCTACTAAAGCTAAACGACGTGCTGAGATTAAAGAGCTAGGTCTCTTTGTTAAGGCATTAGACTCTATAGGATACGAGGTATCCGGCCAAGCACCTAAGGGTTTAGATGTGTTAAAGCTTCTCATGGTTAAAGCCATACAATCAGGTGATGACACAGAAGCTGGACGTTTGGCTTCTCTTGTGGCAGAATATGAGGCACCTAAACTTACTCGTAGAGATGTGGTTCAAACAACTGTTGAAGTTAAAGACTTAACAGATGAAGAACTAACAGCGGCTCTACAACAATTAGAAGTAGTTGAAACTGTGGAGTTATCTAAATGAATACAGGATATGTAAAGCCTAAGCCACATGAAGCAGATCCAACTGGTGGTAACAAAGAGTCCTACGGAAAAGTTTATAAAGCTAAAATTGCTCGTAGTGCTAAGAACGAAAAGTCTGGTAAGTATAAAATAGATACTTATCGAAAATAACCTCAAATATCCAATGATAGTTTGTATGGCCTAATCTCGGAGATAGAATATGGCAAAGAAGAAGTTTGAGAAGGTAGACGACGATGAGCTAGTAGCTCTAGTTGAGAGTGGAGTAAAAGGTTCTACAGGAACTTGGCTCAACTCATCTGACCTAACACGTGAACGACGAATGGCAACCTACGAATATGCAGGTTTACCATTAGGGCATTTAGCACCTGAAGGTGTTTCTGGAATTGTGTCATCAGATACTACTGAGACAATAGAAGCATACCTAGCTGTAATCTCTGACCTCATGTTAAACAATGAGAAGATTGCAAAGTTTGTACCTTACGATCAAACTCCTGCTGCTTTAAAAGCTGCACGAGAAGCATCTGATATTGTAAACTATTGTGTGTTTAAAAAGAACAATGGTTGGTCATTAATGAATACGTGGGTTAAGTCTTCATTACTTTGGAAAAATGCAATTATCCGTTGGGATTATGTAGAAGACTTTAGATACGAATATGAAGAATTTGATGAAATTAGTCAAGAAGCCTTGGATGAAAAGCTTGGTGACAAAAATGTTGAAATTGCAGGTGAGCTGCTTATTTCTTCTAGGACTGATGGTATCTATTATACTGATGTTCGCTTAAAGAAAAAGATTGACTTAAGCCGAGTTAAGATTGAAAATATACCTCAAGAGTCATTTCGAATTAGTCGAGATGCCACTAGTCTTGATGATGCAGCGTTTGTGGGAATTCAGATAGATCTTACCCGAAGTGAGATCAGGAATGAATATCCAGAGATGGCCAGTGAGATTAAAGACTGGGATGACTTAGGTGATGAAAATTGGACTTCTGAGTATTCAGAAGAGATTGCCGCACGTAAAGAGGTAACAGGGCAATCATACCATGCAACTAATGATAGAGACAATACTACCACATTAGAAGCTAATCAAGTCATTACTGTAACCGAGTGTTGGGTTAAAGTAGATCGTGATGGAGATGGTATTGCGGAACTTAAGCATATCATCATGGCGGGATATCATATATTATTTGAAGAAGATGTGGCGTGCATTAACTTAGCATCCATATGCCCCTTCGAAGTACCTTATGAATTTTACGGATTATCTGTAGCGGATATGACACGTAGTTCCACATTAGCATCTACAGCTATATTACGTGGATTTGTTGAGAACACTTACTTAACAAACTACAGTCCTCGTTTAGCTGATCCCAATGTAGTGGACTTCTCTGCGTTGCAGAACATGAAGCCTAAAGATATTATTGCAACTAATGGTGCTCCTCAAGGTGCTGTTGCTATGTTGCAACCTGAGACTATTAGTACTGGCACAGTACCTTTATTGCAACATTTGCAAACAAATAAAGAACAAGCCACTGGTATGTCTAAAGCTGCTCAAGGTCTTAATGATGAACTATATGTGTCAGGTAACTCTGAAACTAAGTTAGCAATGACTCAAACAGCTGCACAAAAACGTATACAACACATTGCACGTATATTTTCTGAAACAGGCTTTAAGCGTTTAGCTGAAGGTGTGTATCGTGAAATGAAAGCTAATATGAAAGAGTCAATGACTCCTGATTATACTGGTGTTTATGCAAACGTGGATATTTCCAAACTTCCTAATCACATGGATATGATTGTAGATGTAGATTTAGGTGAGAACAGTAACGCCAACAAGCGTGAAAAACTTACTGTAATCGCTACACAGTTGTTACCCTTAGTGAGAGAAGGTGGCCAGGAAATTATTTTACGACCTGATGTAACTGCAATCTTAGCTAATAATTTGCTGGCTAGCATGGATGAGAATCCTTTGGACTACTTAGAAGATTATAATTCTGAAGAGTTTAAAAATAAAGCTAAAGAATCCGCAGAGAAGAAACAGAAAGAAGCAGAAGAAGCTAAGAAATTAGTTACAGACGCAGAAAAGACCCAGATGGATCTTGCAAGGGCTAATGTTAATTATACTAATGTACAGGCAAGCAATGCTATACAAGATAATACTAAGCAATTAGCAGTAGCAATAGATAGACATCAACAAGAATGGGAAAAGTTGCGTCAAGAAGCTTTAAAGAACGAAGTTGAACCTACTCAAATGCCTAACATGGATCAAACCATCCAGAAGGCTACTGCTCTTATTAGTGGAATAGGCCAACCTAGTGATAGTGGCGGTGGTATCTTAGATGCTGCTGTCCGTGAAATGGGTATTGAACCCGAACAAGCTTTGCAAGCCCTAAAAGGCTTAATGCAAGGTGGACCACCGCAATAAAGGTGTTTTAAAATGCGTAAGGAATATGAAGAAGTAGCTAAAAGACGTTTAGCTAATACAGCAAATCATGGTAGTCATAAGATTCACCCTGATGTGTTGGCACGCAAAGCCCACGTAGACGCGGAGTTTACATCTAGAGTTTTAGATGAATTCTTCATGTCTTCGTATGGTGAAATATTAGTGGACTACTTTACCCAATGGTTAAAGACAGATCCACATGAAACCAAAACTCGTGAATTCTTATACTCGTGTGCTATGGCCTTGGGTTCCGTGAAGGAACAGCTAGTTAGACAAGAGTTATATGGAAAGAATGTACCAGTTATGGATGATATAAAGAATAAAGCGGCCCAGGCCAATGAAGGAGAAGATTAATGTCCCTTATAGTAGACCCTACCCCTACGGATGGCGCTATGGATGTGGATGCAGCACTAGAAAAAGTATTGCAATCCAGTGAATTTTTTAAAGAAGCAGCAGATGGTGTACCTGAATTAGAGGAAGGTACCGAAGAAGCTAGCAATGATGATTCTGAGGAATTAGATGACGCAGAAACAGAGATTGAAGACGATGAACCTGTCGAAGAAATTTCTGAAGAAGAATCCTCCGATGAGGATGATGCAGAAGATCCTGTAGATGACCCCGTAGGGGATATGCTAGATCCTAATGAATATGATCTAGATAATCTGCTAGTAAATGTAAAAATTAACGGAGAGGAACATATAGTATCCGTTAATGATGTTATTAAAGGTTACAGTACTGAACAATCCTTAGGCGCTAAAGGTCGTGAATTCGGTGAAGAACGCAAAGCGTTTGAAGCTGAGAAGGCCAATTACAGCCAAGAGGTAACTGCATTGGCATCCGCTGCTTCTGAACAGCTAATGTCTAATGAGAAGTACTGGGAGCAGCAGTATGTGTCTATTGAGAAAGAGCGGGAAACTGCTCGTGATGATGGTGATACATATCAAGCTTCAGAACTTAAAGAAAAATTAGGGCAAGCTCAAGAACAGTACTGGAATGCACGAAAGCAACGGGAGTCGCTGACTACCGCTGCAAAGTCAAGAGAATCCAGCATGGATCAACAAATGCTAGCTAGGGGTGTTGAACAATTCAACGCAACTATTCATGAGCATATTGAAGATTGGTCTGATGAAATGGCTGTCTCAGTACGAGAGTTTGCACTAGCAGAGGGTTTACCTCAATCATTGCTTGCAGTGGTTACTGATCCTTCCATTATTAAATTCGTAGACGACTATAGACGTATGAAAACTAATGTATCCGCAGGTGCCAAGAAGCGAGCTAAGGTTGCAACCAAAAAAGCTCCACCTAAAAAGGGACAAAGTTCAAGTCAAAAAGATCAGACACGCAAGTTATCTAATCGCAATAAAGTATTATCTGGAAATGGTGATGCTAGTGACGAGAAAGATTTCTTACGGGCCTTAGCATCTAGATCGTTAGGAGAACAATAATGAGCGAGCAATTAGAAAAGGCTTTAGAAATCTTAGAGCGACAAAGAGCGCCTTTGTTAAGGGAAATTACCTACAACGAAGGACGTGCTAGGACCATTGCACCCCAACTTTACTATGTAAATTTGTTAATACTGCAATTAAAAGACGAGATAAAGAGCTTAACTGCTGAAATACCTCGGGGTGTAGGTCGCCCAAAGAAAGAAGCATAGAGACAAAAACTCTTTAACAATATAAAATTAATTACGAGATGGCGGCTAAGGCCCCCTACCAATAAAGTAATTACAGAAGAGAGAATAGTAATTTGACCAGAGGCTGTTCTCAACTCTGCGACGTAGATGGATGTGAATAATATGTATGGAGATGGAGGCTAACGCTTCTTACCAAGATATGTAAACTGCGCATAATTCTTTACTCAGCGGTCGTTAAGTTAAATTTTAATATCTAATAGGAAAATAGCAAAATGGCTAATTATACTTCTACAGGCCCTCGGGGCAAGAACGCTTCTGCTACTACTGAAAAAGAAGACTTGGCGAACTTTATCTCGATGATTACTCGTGATGAGACTCCGTTTACTTCTTCAATCGGTACTTCAAAAGCAACTGCAATCTTTCATGAATGGAACACTGACGAGCTAGATACTGTTCGACAGTCTACTGTTGCTGAAGGAACTGACATCGGTTCTACTTTTCAGAACCCAGATGCTCGTGCTCGTTTGGGCAACTATACTCAAATCAACTCCAAGCAACTTAAAGTTTCTGGCACCAAGCGTGCTGTAGACCAAGCTGGTGTAGCTGATGAGTATTCTTATCAACTGAAGAAGCGTGGCACAGAAATGCGTCGTGACTTTGACATCCATGCAACTAGCTACATTGGCGGTTCTACTGCTGCTGGTACCGATGCAGGTGCTAACAGTGGTGGTGCTATTCGTCGTGCTGCTGGTTACTTGTCGTTTGTAAACGCTGCTAACGTAACTAGTGCAGCTACTACTGCTGGATCTGGTGATGGTGATGGTACTGTCTCTGCCGTTGGTGCAGCTACTGTACTTCCTGTTGCTGCTGGTGGTGGTAACGCTGTTACCTTCGGTAAGCTTGAGTTATCTCAGGTTGACGAAACTATGCAGAAGATCTATGAAGCTGGTGGTAAGTCTACCAAGCTAATGGTATCTCCTTCTCTACGTCGTGAGTTCTCTGCTAAGGCACAAGCTGCTGGTGCAACTACTTCTACTGGCGCAGGATCTGTTGGTAACGCTCGTCGTTCTGTTGATGACGGAAAGCTACGCCAATCTGTTGAAATGTACATGTCAGACTTTGGTGACATCATGGTTGTACCTAACTACTTGATGGGTCTAGCACCTAAGCGAGTAAGTGGTTCAAGTGATGCACAGCAATTCGCAGCTGCCGATTCTACTGCTTTGATCTATGATCCAATGTGGTGGAATGTATCTACTTTACGTCCTATGCAGGAAGTAGACGTAGGTCAGCAAGGCGATTCTACTGTCGGCCTTATGGTTGAAGAGTGTACTTTAGAGTGCCGTAACCCTAAGGGTTCAGGCCTTATCGTTGGTTTAACTAAGTAGAAATACTAGTTATAGCCCTACGGGTAAATTAAGTTTACCTGTAGGGCTTTTTTAATTTGGAGATGATGATGAGTCTGACGGACAAAATAATCTTTGATGGTAATTCTTTTAAAACACAAGTATCTCAGGATATAAGTGGAGTTATTGAACAAGTAGCACTAGATAGAGATTATCAAGATAGACATGGTAAGTCTAAAAAATACCGAAAGATAGCTACAATACCAGATATTGTTGCAATAGAAATTCTAACAAAATACGGGCTTGATTTACATGCTCCGGATTTTATGCATCACCCGATTAATGGTCGGAAACTTAGACAAATACTTAAGAGTGAGTATCCAAAACTTCTCTTGAATACTTAAGGAGAAGCTAATGGCTTTAGCAATACCAAACAATTCTGCCAGCGGATATGCTGCTTACAAGGTAATTCACCCTGCATTAATAGCTATAGTTGATGAAGTTCGTGATTGGTTAAATCGCGACGAAGACGTAGTGTCAAATAATTTAATTGGCCGATTTATGCAAAAGGCTGCTGACGATGCCTATCGTGAGTTACGTATACCTCCTCTAGAGTCAACTATAAACTTAACAGTTACTAGTGCTAACGCTTTAGTTAATGAGATACCCATACCTGGAGACTTTACTGAGCTTATTAGATTAAGCAAAGTTAAGGCTGCTAACAAGTATGACATATACAACGATAGAGTGGAATTATCTGTGTTTGATGATGACTTTGAGGCCAAGCCTAATGGTCGTTATTTTACCAGAAAAGGTACAAACTTTAAATTATACCCTGCAGTTGCTGTTGGTGAAGTATACGAAATACATTACCACAGACGATTAGCTTCTTTAGACGCTGTTATTACTGGCAGTACTACTGAAGTTTACAACTGGCTGCGTGACGATAATGAAAAAGTATTTTTATTTGGAACATTACGATATGCAAGTGTATACCTATCTGACCTAGCTGGGGCAGATACATATGGTAAACTTTATGATGATGAAATAAAAACTTTAAATTATGAAGAAAAACAACGACTATCCAGAGGCGCTAACTTACGCTCTGTATTTACAAGCGCACTAATCTAAGGAGAATACTATGCCTACAGCAACCGGAGTCGCCTTAGGTGGTGCTTTTTCAACTGGAACTAACCAGAACGTATCTCTAATAAATACGAATGTAGAGGCAGCTCTAGCAGCCAAGGTTGCGGCAGAACTTGCAGAAACTAATGCTGAAACAGCAGAAACTAATGCTGAAACAGCAGAAACTAATGCGGCATCAAGTGCCAATTCTGCAGCAACATCTGCATCAACAGCAACGACTAAGGCTAACTTAGCAACTAGCAATGGTGCGGCACAAGTAACTCTTGCTACACAACAAGTAACTCTTGCTACACAACAAGTAACTCTTGCTACCGCTCAAAAAGCCATAGCAGTTACAAAAGCGTCTGAAGCAAGTACAAGTGCTTCTACAGCAAGCACTCAAGCGACTAATGCATCTAACAGTGCAACAGCATCTGCTAACTCAGCAACAGCATCTGCTAATAGTGCCTCGTCTTTAGGCAACTCAGTAACAGCAGCGGCTAACTCAGCAACAGCAGCAGCGGCTTCTTTTGATTCTTTTGATGATAGGTATCTAGGGGCTAAAAGTTCCAATCCTTCAGTAGATAATGATGGCAACAGCCTTATTACAGGTGCTTTATATTTTAATAGCTCCGCTGGACAGATGAGGGTTTACGGAGGATCTTCATGGGTTGCTGCAGGTTCAGCAGTCAATGGTACTTCTGCTCGTGTAGTTTATACAGCTACAGCCAACCAAACTTCATTCTCAGTTACTTATAACGCTGGGTTTGTAGATGTGTATCTTAATGGTATTAAGTTACTGTTAGCAGTTGATTACGTAGGAACATCAGGTACAGCAGTAGTATTATCTACTGGAGCTACTGTTGGAGATATTGTAGACATTGTAGCTTATGGCGCATTTAACCTAGCCAACCATTATACAAAGACAGAAGTAAACAGCTTATTCGGATATGAAATAGATGGTGGCACAGCCACATCTGTATACTTATCATCTCAATTAATAAATGGAGGCACAGCGTAATGGCTAGTATCATTCAAATTCGTAGAGACACCGCTTCAGATTGGACAAGCGCAAACCCTACACTAGCTCAGGGCGAACTAGCTTTAGAGACAGACACGTTAAAATTAAAAGCTGGAGATGGCACAACAGCATGGACTTCTTTGGCTTACTACTCGTTAGGCGCAACAGGAGTACTTTCTCTAACAGGTGGCGCACTCACAGGAGCGTTAACCACTAACTCAACCATAGATGGTCGTGATGTAGCTGCTGATGGTGTACTGGCTACTAATGCCATGCCTAAGAGTGGGGGTGACTTTACAGGAGCCGTGACCACTAACTCCACATTTGATGGGCGTGACGTAGCAGCAGACGGAGTAACAGCAGACGCAGCATTGCCCAAAGCAGGAGGCACAATGTCTGGCGGTTTGGCAATGGGTGCAAACACTATTACTTCTACGGGTAAGATTTTATTCAGCAACATGTACGCCCAAACTAGCGACCTTCCATCGGCTAGTACATATCATGGAATGTTCGCTCATGTTCACGCCACAGGTAAAGGATACTTTGCTCATGGTGGTGCATGGATAGAACTAGCTAATCAAACAGACCTTGCTTCCGCAACTACAACAGCAGGAAATGCTAATACTCTTGCAACAGCAGCTTTACCAAAAGCTGGCGGTACAGTTACAGGGTTAATTAATCACTCTGACCAGATACTACAGCGTACAGTCTTAAAAGATTATGGTGAGACTAAAGTTGCCATGTCGGCTCATGCTGTAGACCTTGAGTTGGGTAACGTATTTACTTACACTCTTTCAGGTGGACAAACATTAACCTTCACAAATCCAGCAGCTAGTGGCACAGCTTGTAGCTTCAGCCTTATTATCACAAATGGCGGTTCAGCTACCTTGACCTTCCCATCTAGCGTGGATTGGCCAGCCGCTACCGCACCTACGCTGACTGCTAGTGGAGTTGATGTGCTTACGTTTACAACCTGTGATGGTGGAACTATTTGGTACGGAATCGCATCTGGAATAGGAATGGCCTAATGACTATTGAAAAGAAGTTATTAGCCACTAACCCTGTATCGGGTGAGGTGCTGCCAGAAGCGGTTAGCTTTGATGGTTCGGGCGACCATTTAAAAAGAACTAGTGATCTAACTAATAATGCTAATGGTAGGGCGTTCACTTTTAGTTTTTGGGTTTATCGTGCGAAAAATTCTCAGGCCAACATACTTGATAATAATACTGCTGGCGTGTTAGTTCAGATGGATTCTGGAGGGCAAATTGGTTTTAGGTTTAAGAATGGTAGCAACTCAGGAGGTCTCAACCATACAGCAGATACAACAATACCATTGAACACATGGACGCACGTAATTATCAGCGGTAACATGAATGTTAGTAATGCTGTAAGAATCTATTTTAATGATGTGCAAGATTCGGGGAGTATAAGTTACAGTAGCACTGATATTTCGTTTTCTACAAATATTCACTACATCGGTGGTGAAGATGGTACTGGTAGTTTTCTGGATGGTCGATTAGCCCATGTATACTTAGAATACGATTATTTCAATTTAAACACTGTATCAAACAGACGTTTATTCATTACGGCTGATGGTAAGCCAGCAGATAGCGACACACTAGCAGCACGAAACCCCATCATGTATTTACCAATGAAGGACGCAGCCACAGCAGGTTCTAACTCTGGCACTGGCGGTGACTTTACTGCTATTGGTGTACTGGCTACCGCAGAGCGTGGGCCTAACCAAGATAACTGTAGTGCTAGTAAGTTTGATGGTAGTGCTGATTATTTGAGTAGGTCAAGTATCACGAATATAGCTGACGGAAAACAAGTCACGTTTAGTTGTACAATATCAGAAACAGACTCAGGTTCAACAGCCAATATTTTTGGCGGTTTTAATGCTGCTATAGGCGGCAGTCCTACTGTTAGAATGGTAAATGGTGCTCTTAAATTTACCTGCACTATTCCTCCCAATGGTGCTACGTTAGTAAGTGCTACAGCAACCTCACCCTTACCTTTTGCCGAAGGTTCTCATCACTCTATACAGATTTCGTTTGATTTGGCTGACACATCAAAGCGTCACATGTTTATTAATGGTGTTGAAGCAACAGTAACCTGGCATACATACACAAATGCAAATATGCCCTTTACGCATCCAACTTTATGGCAAGTAATGAATGAGGTTGGTGCAACAGATCGAACAAAAGGCGAGGTAGGCGAACTATACTTCAACACTGTCTACACAGACCTAGCTACATCAAATCCATTTTGGGATTCAGACACCAATCGCCCTAACTCGGTACGCAAAGTAATTGCTGACACTAGCGTTACACCACTTATAGCTCTGCCACTTATATGCAGTGATGCTGGCAAAAACTTTGGTAGCGGTGGAGACTTTACTGTTAACTCAGGGCCGTATACAGGGGCTAGGGGTGGCAGTGAGTTTTGGGCTAGGGGTGCGGAGTTAGACTCAGGTGGTTATCTACGAAGGGATAATGGTCTGACGGGAGCAGTCAATAACAAGACCTTTACAGGAGTCTTCTACATAGACGCAACCAAATCGAATATTTCTACAAATACATCAGAGTATGTAATCTATCACGACAATGCGATTCAGGTTTTATTTAATAATGGCTACTTTCAAATAATTCTTATGAACGCATCTGGCACACAAATAGCTAAAGCAACAGCAAGCCCAACAATGCAAGGTAATCGCAACATTAAACTTATTTTTATGATTAGTGTAGACCTCTCAGATACAGGTAAGAGGTACTTACGTTATCAGGGATTATATAATGGATCTTCTTATGTCGGTACAGGCGTCACATGGAACACTTACTCTAACGACAATATAAATCATGCCTCGTCTGAGCTTTTGTCACTAGCACATTATGGCGGCACAGATTTCAACCTTGGGATTATGTATATGGCCAACTCATATATAGATTTTTCCCAAGAAGCTAACCGAAATAAATTTGTAGACCAGCTAGGCTACCCTAAAGATTTAACAAAGCAGATCGAAGATGGGGATATAGCAACCCCACTTGTTTACATGAAGTTTGACCCAACATCATTAGGCACTAACTCAGGTTCTGGTGGAAACTTTGGATTACATAATAGCCCTAAAGCTGGCGCAGACGTAAACCCATACACATAGCAGAAGAGGAAACAAACAATGCTATTAATTAAAGCAAACGGCAGTACAGTAGAGCAATACCCATATTCATTAGGTATGCTACGCAAAGACAATCTTAACACTTGCTTCCCTAAACAGCCTAGTGTTGCTGATATGGCAGCGTTTAATGTCTATCCTGTGACCGAAGCAAGCCCAACAGTAGGTGATGGGCAGCGTTTGGCTAAGACTTGGACACCTACGCTAGTTAGTGGTGATTGGGTATTAGCGCATGAAGCAGTTAATTTAACAGACGCAGAAGTAGCAGAAGCCACAGCAGTTCTTGCAGCAGATGCCCGTGAGAAGCGTGATGGATTACTAGCAGCTACCGATTGGGCCGCAATGCCTGACTCGCCTACTATGAGTTCAGCCATGACTGCATATCGAACTGCTTTGCGAAATGTGCCAGCACAATCTAATTTCCCTACTACAATTACATGGCCTACAGCCCCTTAACGGAGATTAGGTATGAGTAAAGCAAGAGACTTTGTTGAAAACAATCGAGGTGTAACCTCAAACATACAAACACAATTAACAAGCGGTGGTGCTATAGCTAGTAAAGTTATATCAGCCAACACTACAGTTGCTGGAGATTCCCGATTTGAAACGGGTAATGATCTTGATATAGCAGCAGCAGCAACTCTAGAAGTACCCTTAACCAGCCTAATAGAAGTTAAGTTATTCGGCACAATTAAACAACTTTGAGGAAAATACAATGCCTTTAAAACTTTTAACAACTAATGGCTCCATCACCTTAACCGCAGAAGATGGTTCTGGTAATGTATCTGCAACTCTTCCACGGGCTGGCTTCTTAGCAGCTAATGGAGTAACTAATGCTAACTTTACTGGTGCAGACCTAGAGATAGGCAAAGGAGGCACAGGTGCTTCCAGCGCAAGTGCAGCACGAACTAACCTAGATGTAGACCAGGCAGGTACTAATCTACCTAAGTCTGGCGGGGCCATGACAGGTGCTATTACTACTAACTCAACTATAGATGGTCGTGACGTAGCAGCAGATGGTGTATTAGCAACCAATGCTATGCCAAAAGCTGGTGGTGCTTTCACTGGTGCAGTAACAACTAACTCTACTATAGATGGTCGTGACGTAGCAGCAGATGGTGTATTGGCAACTAACGCACTACCTAAAGCTGGTGGCACTATGTCTGGATTAGTCAATATGGCTGATCAGATTGTACAGCGTCCAGTGCTAAAGGACTACGCAGAAACCAAGGTAGCTATGGGTGCAAACGCAGTAGACCTAGAGCTAGGTAATGTATTCACTTACACCCTTTCAGGTGGGCAGACTCTGACCTTTACTAATCCAGCAGCCAGTGGCACAGCTTGTAGCTTCAGCCTTATTATAACTAATGGTGGTTCAGCTACTCTCACGTACCCATCAAGTGTTGACTGGGCAGCAGCAACGGCTCCTACGCTAACAACATCGGGAATAGACATACTTACGTTTACTACCATTGATGGTGGCACTATCTGGTATGGAATAGTTTCTGGTCTGGCAATGGGGTAAAGTATGACTATCGAAAGAAAGTTATTAAGTACAAGCCCCAGTGGCGGTGCAACTGATGTGGCAGATGTGTTTAGCACAGATGTGTATGATGGTAATGGTAGTACGCTTGATATTACCAACGACATAGATTTAGCTGGTAACGGAGGGATGGTCTGGGTAAAGTCTCGTAACCACGCTTACAATCATACAATCTGGTCGTCTGAAACAACAGGTAATTTAGTTACCCATTCTACTGATGCTATAAATAACGCATCCAATCAACCTACGTTTAACTCGGATGGATTTACTTTTCCTAGCTCTGCCGCTCAATGGGTAACACTAAACCAATCTAGTAAAACATACGTTGCATGGACATTCCGCAAGAAAGAAAAGTTCTTTGATGTTGTGACCTTCACTGCAAATGGTTCTTCTAATCAAACCATTAGTCATAATCTTGGGTCTGTTCCAGCCATGATTATAACTAAGAAAACTAATGGGACAAATAATTGGTATACGTATCATAAAGGTCTTAATAATGGCACAAATCCAGAGCAATACTTTATTGAGTTAGATGGTACAGGTCAAGCACAAGGGGCAAATGCTAATTTTTGGAATAATACAGCCCCGACTGATACGCAATTTACTGTAGGATCTGCTTTTAACAGCGGAACATACGTAGCCTACATATTTGCTGATAACTCTTCTGAGGATGCAGAAGAACAGATGATTAAGTGTGGAGGTTATACGGGTACAGGGGCTGCAGGTTCAGCAGACCTGAGTATTAACTTAGGTTGGGAGCCACAATTTGTAATTGTAAAAAATACTTCTGGGGCTAGAAATTGGCGAATGTTCGACTCAATGAGAGGGGTAGCTACAGAGGTCAATGCAGCATTTTTGACCCCCAACTCTAATGCTGCTGAATTTGATGGAGCTAATTTTATCCGCTTTAATAGTCTGGGATTTGAATTAGATGCTTCTAGCGGTGCTGATGTTAATTCTAATAATGACTCGTACATCTACATAGCAATACGTGCGCCAATGATGATTGAGCCAAAGGCAGCTACTGATGTTTTTTATGTAAATGCAAGTAATGGCAACGGGGGTGGTCAAACCTTTCACTCTACTGGTTTTGACGTAGGCATGGGAATTACGAAAAAGCTAACGGGCGGTGTTAATTATATTTCAGCTAGGTTAACTGGTCAGCAGTTTTTACGAGCTGAGGGTACTAACGTAGAGGATAATGGCGGGCCTTTCCTATTTGATGTTAGCAATGGAGTAACAAAGACAGGTGGAGGAGGAAACGGAAATGACCCGTATGTTACTTATGCTTGGAAACAAGCAAAAGGCTTTATGGATGTGATTTGTTATATAGGTACTGGTTCTGCTAGGACTTTGCCGCATTCTCTTGGTGTTGTTCCAGAAATGATGTGGGTAAGAAACCGCACAACTGCGGATAGCTGGCAAGTGTATGTAGCACCTCTTGGAAATACTAAGTACATTTATCTTGACGAGAATTATTTCGCAGGAACCAATATAAGTAGATGGAACAATACAACCCCAACTGCAAGTGTAATCACAGTTGGTGCAACAGATGGAGTAAATAGAAACACAGACAAACATATCGCATACCTATTCGCCACACTAGCTGGTATCAGTAAAGTTGGAAGTTACACTGGCAACGGCTCTAGCCAGACGATTTCATGCGGGTTTTCTGCGGGAAGTAGGTTCATCCTAATTAAGCGTACTGACGGAACCAATCCAGCAGGTGATTGGTACTACTGGGATTCTGCAAGAGGCATAGTGGCTGGTAACGACCCACACGCAAGTTTCAACACTTCAGCAGCGCAAGTAACTAATGACGACTCAGTAGACCCACATAGCTCAGGCTTTATTGTCAATCAATTATCAGCAACTAACATTAACGTGTCGTCAGCGGCATATATCTTTTACGCAATCGCATAGGGAGGCATATAATGACTATTGAAAGAAAGTTATTAAGTACCAGCCCTAGTGGCCCTGCATCTGATGTGGCAGAAGTTTTTAGTACGCATTTGTATAAAGGTACTGGGGGTGCTTTAACTGTTAATAACGGAATAGACCTTGCTGGTGAGGGGGGCATGGTGTGGTTTAAAAGCCGCAGTGTAGGTCAACACCCTTACATCCATGATACGGAGCGTGGTATAGATAATATGCTACAGACTAATTCATCCAATGACCAAGATGATTTCTCTTTTCTAAATCTAGGGGTGTCTTCTACAGGCTTCAGTATGAATGTCGGAGAACAAGCTTATAATGATTCTTCACACACCTACGCCTCATGGACATTCCGCAAGAAAGAAAAATTCTTTGATATGGTTACCTATTCTGGATCAGGATCTGCAAAAACTGTGGCTCATAATTTAGGATCTGTCCCTGCTATGATGCTGATAAAGAGTACAAATGCTAGTAGTAACTGGAGAGTTTACCATAGTGGAATGGGAGCTACTAAAGCTGCTCAGTTAAATAATAACGAGGCACCACAGACTAATACAGCTTGGTTTAACGATACAGCGCCTACAGACTCAGTGTTTACTGTAGGGGTAGGTAGTGATATGAACTCTACAGGCCGCACTTACATAGCCTATCTATTCGCTGACAACTCATCAGAAGATGCAGACGATCAGATGATCAAGTGTGGGAGCTTTACGACAGACGGAAGTGGTGCTGCCTCTGTTAATCTTGGTTGGGAGCCTCAGTTTCTTTTAACTAAGAAAACTAATGCTTCAGCCGATTGGGTTATTTTAGACAGCATGAGAGGGTTTCCTACAAAGGGTCTTGATAATGCTAAATTATCTCCAAACACAAGCGGGGTAGAGGCTGGAAGCTCTGCTTTTGGGGGTAGTCCTGTTGCTAATGGATTTAGTTGGTTTAACGATAATGCTTCTCAACAATACATTTTTATGTCCATAAGAGCGCCAATGATGAAGGAGCCAGAGGCTGCTACTAATGTGTTTGCTGTCAATTCTAGAGGCAATTCTGCTGCTGCTGCTGCTGGAGTAGTGTACTATTCAGGTTTTCCAGTAGATTTAGCTCTTGAGAAGAATGTAAATCAGGTTACTCCACTAG
>Ga0308012_10000666_pt1 | contig 20031 bp, 20 predicted proteins | sample Neamet179_FD_203133 | JGI IMG/M metagenome (GOLD analysis project Ga0308012, IMG submission 203133) | Marine microbial communities from water near the shore, Antarctic Ocean - #179 | ecosystem: Environmental > Aquatic > Marine > Unclassified | place: Southern Ocean | collected 2014-07-25 | reverse complement strand
CAGGCGACGAGGGCAAGTACTTAAAAGGAGGTTTGGGTGATGGTTGGACTACTATACCAGTATACACGTTAGATGTACCAACAGGAACTACAAATGTTAACTTAATAAATACAGACGGAGCCGGAGTTATAACAAACAGCTTTATAACACTAACAGGTGGTACTTATTTAACATCGGTACATACAAGTGGCTCTCAAATTACAATTAACCACGATGACACGGTAAGAACCAATCCAGCTAACCCTACACCTACCCCAGGAGCAGGTACAACTTTAGATTTAGTAAGTGCAGTGGCATCTAATACTACAGGGCACGTTACAGGCGTTACGACCTCTACAGTAACATGGCCTGCAGATTCCAATACAACATATACAATGGACGTACCTACTGGTACAACTAGTATAAATTTAAAAGGTAGTGACGGGACAAACGACCCTATTGCTTTCACAACCACTGGTGTTAATAATGGTATGACTATTACCAGCGCAGATGTAAATAATTTAAACCTTAGTTCTATATGGCAATTAAATACTAGACTTGTAGAAGGTTATGTGCCAGAAGGTAACTTGCAAGGAAATAAATTTTGGGCAACAGATGCTAATGGTAACCCAGGTTGGACATTTCAACCTAGTCAAGATCAATCTATATCTAGTGTAGGTGATAGTAATATTACAACTGGTGTAGCATTGAGTCAAAACGGGGGAACAGTATTTATAAGAGGTGCTGGAACTATAACAGCCAGTTCAGATAATACTAATGGCATAATAACGCTAACAGGTACGGATCAAAATACTATATATACACTACCAGTTGCTGTAGGCGCAGCTAATTCAGCTGAAATAGTATTAACAGATAATTCTGCTGCGGCAATAAGTACGGTTACCTTTAATGGTACACCTACTAAAATAGCAATAAGTGAAACAATTGGTAATAATGGGTCGATAACAATCGGTATGCCAGATGACGTAACTGTGACTGGTGAATTAACAGTTTCAGGAGATGATCGATCTAGTTTTATTGGTCAAGTGACAATACCTCAAACACCTTTAGTCGGTACCGATGCAGCTTCAAAAGCTTATGTTGACGGACTGGTTGAAGGAGGTTTAACTTTTAAAGGTTCATTTAACGCTGCCACTGGTTTGATAGTTGGTGGTAGTACTTATCTATATCAAGTAACAGCCGGTGGTGCTTTTGATCCTGCAGGAGCTAGAGTTGCGGTTGCTGTTGGTGATTACTATGTTGTTGCCACAGACGGTAATTTCTATGGTTCAGATGCCTCTGTCGCAGGTGCATGTGCTACTCCAGGAAAACTACTAGATGTTGGAGATTCTATAATAGGTTTAACAATTGCCGCTGCCAACGTTTCAGTTTGTGCGGGTTGGTCTGTTATACAATCTGATGAAGGTGTAGTTACTTTTACAAACGTTAATGGTACATTTGTTTCAGCCACTACAGTAAATACAAATGCTGCGGGTGCTGTAACAATGGGTACAATAGATTTATCAGCTGGTGGTACAGCAAGTGGTACTACATTTTTAAGAGGTGATAATACTTGGGATGTACCAGCTGGAACTTATGTTCTACCCGTTGCAACATTAGCTGATTTAGGTGGTGTAAAATTAGGTAGTAGTGCAACGTTAACCGAAACTTACCAAACAGGTGGCGTTGGTGCAGGTAGTCAAACTTATCCCGTACAACTTAATGCGGCTAATCAAGCTGGTGTAAGTGTACCGTGGACTAACTTAATCACATCGGTAAGTGCATCTGACGCAACAACTGATTTATCAGGTTTAACAGCAACACCAACTACTGGTGCTGTAGTTATAGGTTTAGATATAGATGGTAGAGCTGCAATACCTATAGCATCTATGGATCCTGACGATACATTGATGATATATGATGATGACACTGCAATAAATAAAAAAGTATCTATTGGTAATTTAGCTGATTATGTAGGAGACGGTACAGCTGTAGCTAATCAAGTTACATATTGGACAGCCGCTAATAAAATAGGTGGTGACGCAGGGTTTACAAAAGCTACAGGTGCTACAGGTGCAATCACAATGGGTGGAACTTTAAGTTTAGGAGATAATAAAGAATTATTTTTTGGAGCAGCTCCTGACTATAAAATCTATCATAATTCAACTACTAATGTAAATCATATATCTTCATTAATAGACAGACAATTATCAATAAATGCAAATAATATTTTTTTAACTAACCAAGCAAATGATTCTACTTTTTTACTATTAAATAGTACAGGAGCAACTTTTGGAGGAAATGTAGGAATAGGAATTACTCCAAACGCTAGTTCTACTGTTGTAGATGTTTTACAACTTGGTAAGGGTATGACCATAATGGGTAATGTAAATGATGACAGAGCTACTATGGGTGCTAATTTATATCTTGATGCTGGAACTGCTTTTAGATACGTAATGGATGGTTATGCTGGTAGATTTAGTATAGAAGATGGGCAAATGATTTGGGGTGTTTCTGCTATAGGAAATGCAGGTGATGTTGCTACAGTTAACACAAAAATGACTTTGTTGAACAACGGACACCTTGGGATTGGAGCGCCTACGCCTAGACAAAAGCTTGAAGTTGCAGGTAGAATATACATAGAACAACAAGGAACAAACTGGAATGAAACTCAACCAGGCGCAGCAGTTGGAGCATTACATCTTGATCCAGTAGGTAGTGGAGCTGATAATACTGGTAATGCAATAACATTTGGAGCTAGTGATTCAGCTAATGGCGGCAATGGTAATGCAGGTATATATGTAAGATCAGATGGTTCTTACGGTACTAAAATGTATATTGCCACAACAGATAGTTATGCAGTAGGTTCTAAAACGCGTGTGATGATAGATGAAAGCGGCAACGTCGGAATTGGTGCAGTTACACCAGCAAATTTATTATCAGCTTACAATACAAACTCTACGCTTTTAAATTCAAAAACACCGACTGGTGCAGCTGAAAATGGAACTGGTGGAGGAAACAGAGGTTTTGATGGATCTTTTACAAATGCCACAAGATTTTCATTTACTGGTACAGATTCAACCGATCAAGGTTATGGTTATTTTAAATGGAACGTTGCTGGCACAGAGACTGGTATTGTTTCAGGAAAAACATATACCATACATTTTAAACATGTTGCAACTAATGGAAGTCTTTTTCAAATAATAACTTCTTCAGGTACTAATTTTGCAAGTAACCTTGTTCAAAACATTACAAAATATCCACTTCCAATTAGTGGAGAGTTATATTCTCTTACGTTTACAGCAACAGCTGCCGCGGCATACATAGGGTTTGGTGCATTAAGAACTAGTGGAACTATGTCATTAGCAATGTCTGAAGTGCAGTTTATTGAAGGTAAACCAGATACAGAAACTGGAAGTATTGTTGCATATAAAAACTTAATTGTAAACGGTTTTGGAACAAGTGAGATTAATAATGGTCGACTTAAAATAACTAGTGAGGGGACATTTAATCCAGCCACTGGAATGCTTCAAGTAAGAAATTTCAGAACAGGTGCCACCGGTGCTTTTACAAATAATTATGTTGCTGAAATAAGAGGTGCAACTACATCTGGAGCACTTCGCGGTGCTTTATTGGTACATCAACAAGAGTCAGATGATACTAGACCAACTATGGAAGTTAGTGATGCTAATGGAGTATTTACTACTTTTGTTAATCAAAAAGTCGGGATCGGAACGACTACGCCTGATACTAAACTTCATATTTACGGAAGTTCTACTGTATCAGAAATGTATTTAGGAGAAGATGCAGCAGTAGATAAAGCAGGCATTTTAAAATACAACCAAGGAGATGGAAATGGAACAGGGTCAGTGCAGTTAGGAAATTACGGTGATAGTTTAAATACAGCTGGAGTTACCATTAAAAAAGGAGGAAACGTAGGAATCGGAACGACTTCGCTTGGTTCTAAATTTAATGTAAAAAATGATGATGGTGTTGGTAATGGATTACATTTAATTGCTGATTTCAATAGAGCAGGGGGAGCTGATGCACAAATGATATTAGGATATTACGGTAATGGTAGTGCTGCGTTAGGTCCTGTAGTGTATTCAGCAAACGGTAAGCCTTTACTACTTGGTGCTAATGGAGGAATACAAATGAGTACTGATGGCAGTTTTACCACTGGTTTTAATTACACCTTTAGAGACGGTGTAGGTATTAATAATCCAAACTCTGTTAGTGCAGCAGCGGTTGCTGGATATGTAATGAGTGTGGGTAGAAGTAGTGTTGGAGGTGTTTCCGGAGGAATAAGATCAGAAGGTGAATCACACTTTGTAAGAGGTATTTCTTTTGGTCCTAGTGGTCAAGGTCAAATTTTAAATTACTACGAAGAAGGAACTTGGACACCTGTAATTGCATCTGTTAGCGGTAATCCTGCTACAGCAACTTATTACAGTGCTCTGTATACAAGAACAGGAAAAACGGTACATTGTGTATTTTATGCTGCAAACATAAGTGTAAGCAGTATGACTTCAGGAACTTATATAGTAGTTACAGGACTACCTTTCAATGTATCTGGTTACTCAGATTTTACTGTATCTTATAAAAGCGGAGGTTGGACCGGTAGCAATGTAGTTGGAGGATACGGACAAAATGGAGTCAACTACGCATACTTCATGCAAGCAAACGGGCTAGAGGCACAAAGATCACAAAGTCCTACAATGACTAGAATAATGTTTAATATGACATATCAGATGCAATAGCAAAAAAAAATAAAATAAAAAAATAAAATGAATTTATCAAAAAAAAGAATACAAGATCAAATCGAAATAGTAGGAGAATATAAAATTATTCAAGTAAGATATTCAGATCAAATAATTGAAGATGGTAAGGTTATATCTAATTCTTATCATAGAGAAAGTATTTCACCTGATAATGAAGCAAAAGCTATTGAACACAATGTAAAGGCTTTAGCTGATATATATTGGACAGATGAAATAAAAAAAGCTTATAAAGATTTTTCAAAACAACCAACAAGAAACAATTAACAAATGGCAATACTATATTCATATCCATTAGGCGTTCCTTTAAGAACAGATCTTATAATAGGATCAAAAATGGCTTCTGCGGATACTGATAACTTACCAATAACTGAAAACTATAGTATCGGTAGTGTAATTGATATGGTATCAACGGCCACTGGTGCACAAACCTTTAATCAAGTTGCTAACATTGGTGCAGGTGTTGTTGGTGGAAATGAAACAGTAAATTTAATTACTTTTAAAGATATAAGAGTTAAAGGTGTTTTTAAAGATACAGCAGGTGGCGTAGGGTCAACTGGACAAGTATTAAGTTCAACTGTAACGGGTACAGCTTGGAGTACAGCGGGTGGATCTGGCGTAACAACCGTAACAGGTACCGCTCCAATAGTTTCAAGTGGTGGAACCACACCGGCTATTAGTCTAGCTAATACAGCTGTGACAGCAGGTGCTTATACTAATACAAATTTAACTGTAGATGCACAAGGTAGAATAATACTAGCGGCTAGTGGAACATCAGGTGGTGTTACAAAAATAACAGCTGGCAATAGAATATCAATATCACCATCAGGTGGTACAGGTGACGTTACTATAACTGCAGCTGTAGACACAGTGACAAGCTTAAGCACAACAGGAACTTCAGGGGCTTCTACATTAAGCGCTGCTGGAGTTTTAAATATACCTAACTATGCTGACACTGGTATAACTAGTGTTACAGTAGCTACTAGTGTTGACGCAACTGCTCCTTTAGCTCAATCAGTAACTGGTAAAGTACTTACGTTAACGTCTAACACTTATGGTGGTGGAGCTAAAATAGGTTATGTGCCAGCAGGTGGTACTGCCACTAAGTTTTTAAGAGGTGACGGAACTTTTCAAGCAATACCTACTGGATTAGATTTTAAAGGAATTTGGGATGCTACTGGAACCGCGGGTGGTAGTCCAGATTTAAGATTAGTTGGAAACCAAGGTGATGGTGCTTTATTTATTGTTAGTGTTGCTGGTTCAGCTGCACCAAATGGAAATGGAGTTGATCCACAAGCATGGCTTATAGGTGATCAAGCTATATACAGTGGAGTTGCTGGAGCAGCGGGTTCTGCATGGACAAAAGTAGCTTCTTCAAGTACTGGTGTAACTACCTTAGAAACAACCGATGGTACATATATTGATTTAACACCTAACGGAGCAGCAACAGGAAATGTAACTGTTACAGCAGATTTAAGTGCCGCTAATGGCACCTCTGATGTTAACACAAGGTTTTTAAGTAAAGATAACACTTGGGATGTTCCTACTTATACTACAGATAACAATACAACATATAGTGTAGCAAGTGGAGAAACAACGGTAATTACTTTAACAGGTAGCGATTCGGCTACTAGTGCTGTGACATTAGCTGCATCAGGTGCGGCTAGCATTTCTGGTACCGGTAACACTATTACAATAGGTGCAACTAATACAAATACAACTTATGATTTTCTAGCTATTGAAACCGTGCCTACCGCTACGGTTAATACTACGCCACCTATGGGTACAGGATACACCTCAGCTATAAATGCAGCAACTACAGGTGGAAGTGGAAGTGGTATGACAGTTGATACAGTAGTTGCATCAGGAGGAGTTCAAACCGTTACAATAAATAAACCAGGTACTGGATATGTAATAGGTGATAATAATATAGTGATAAGTGGTGGGGGTGATAATGCTATAATAACTTTAGCCGGAACTGTTGGTAATGTTAATCCAAATTTAAGACTTATAGATCAAGCTTTTAGTTTTGATGATGTAAAACTAACTGGCGGTGCTAACGTAACCATAACCAGAACAGCTGATACTGGTATATCGTTTGTAGCAACAAATAATTATTTAGATGGTATAACTAAATCTGGTAATGTTTTAACTTTTAGTGTAAACGGTGCTTCGAATCAAACTTATACTTTTGGAGCCAATGCTTTTAACAGCACAACTATATATGCAGAACCTGGTATATTTTCAGGAGCCGGAACACCTACGTTAGCAAGTGGTGTAACTGCCACAGAAGTAAGAACTTTAATAGGTGCTGGAACTTCTAGTACAACAGGTACGGTTACTAGTGTAGCTGCTTTAACATTAGGCACAACAGGAACTAATTTAAGTTCTACTGTTGCAGGTGGATCAGGGGATGCAGTTATTACTTTACAAGTACCAAGTGCTTCAGCTGATAACAGAGGAGCTTTAACTTCGGCTGATTGGACAACATTTAATAGTAAAACTTCTAATACTGGTACGGTAACAGATGTGGCTTTAACATTTCCTCAAGGAACTGCAGCTGATCCTACTATGACAGGTTTTGTTGTAACCAATGAAGGTAGTGCAGCAGCCCCTAGTTTTGAAGTTGCACCTGCTACCGCTGCTAATGGTGGTACTGCAGGTTATTACATAAATGGGTTAGGTAATCCAGCTTTGTTTCCAACTATATTTCCTGGTACAATAACCAAAGTTAGTACAGTTTTTGCTGGAGATGCTTTTACTTCATCACCAACAGTAGCTGCACCAATAACCTCAGGTGATGTAGCTATTTCTATTGCAGCTAATGGAGACGCAACTCAATACGTAAATGGAGCTGGTAATTTAGTTTTAACTTCAGCTATAACTTCAGCTTTTTTACCTTTAACTGGTGGTAGTATGACAGGTGATTTATCTGTTACAAACGAAATAACAGTATTACAAACAAGTGATGCTTATCCTGGTAAAATAACAATTGAAGGAACTGGTATTCCTAAATTACAATTAAAAAATACAGATGCCCAAACTGGAGTTGATCAAGTTTTAGGTACTTTAGAGTTTTACGGAAGTGATGTTTCTACAGGTAATTCAGCTGGGGTAAGAGCTTCGATAACTGCAAACACGGGATTTGTTTCAGGTGGAACTACAGCTAGAGATCAAGGTTGTTTAGAATTTGCAACTTACAACGGAAGTGATGTTAGTGGTAATCCTCGTCAGCATTTAAAAATAACGCCTGATGGTGGTTTTTCTTTTGGTTTAACAAGTACAGCTGTTGGAACTTCAGGTCAAGTATTAAATTCAAATGGAGATGAACCACCAACTTGGGAGGATGCAGCCGCTGGAGATGTAACTTTAACAGGTGTGCAAACATTAACTAACAAAACATTAACTATACCTAAAATTGATGTTATTGAACCATCTGCAGCTGTATTAACAATTAAAGGTACTGGATCATTAGGAGGAGATGCTAAAATTATACTTAATTGCTATCAAAATTCACACGGTCAAACATTAGCTGCACAACCTCATAGTGCTAGCATTACTAACACCATGTTGTTACCAAAAGGATCAAATTCAACATTAGCTTCAATAGCTATGTTTGGAAACGGTCTTACAGCTAGTGAAACAGCAATTACAATGTCAGGTTCTTATACTGGTACATTTACAGCAACGGGTGATTTAGTTGCTTACTCAGATGAAAAACTAAAATCTAATGTTAAAACTTTAGATGGTTCTAAGGTTTATGATATGCACGGTGTATCGTTTGATAAAGACGGTAAAAAAGGGTCTGGAGTTATAGCTCAAGAATTAGAAAAAGTTGCTCCAGAATTAATACATGACGAGGGAGAATACAAAGCTGTTGCTTATGGAAATATCTCAGGATATTTAATTGAAGCAATAAAAGATTTAAAAGCTGAAATAGAAGAATTAAAAAACAAACCTTGTGTTTGTGATAACTGTAATTGTAATAAATAATGGGATTACCAGCATCAGGAATTATAAAAGCTAGTGATATTAATCTTGAGGCAGCTAGAGCAACAACAGCAAATGCTCCTTTAGGTGTTCAAACAGGAACTGCTGGCACGGGATCATTAGTTAAACTATATGATAATGCAACCCCATCGCCTGTTGATCAAAACTCTCCTTACGCTTATTCTGATTTTTATGGTAAATCATATACACCACCTACAATATCTTGTGACTCAGGTTTAAGTCAAGGTGGTGGTGGTGGTTATTTTGAAGCAAATATAAATTTTGGAAGTGACACGGGGGCAATAATAGTTTATTTTTGGCCGCAAAGTGTTCCTGACGGAGTAGCGTTTACTTATAACGGTACAACTTACAATACGCTAACATCAATTAACAACGGATTATATACAGCTACAGCCAATACTTTAAATATTGTAGGTAGTGCTACTGGTTCTTGTACGGAAGCTAAATTAATCGCAGCCAGTCCTATAGATTTAGACACATCCGTGTTAAGCAGTTCTACTAGCCCTCCAACATTTCAACCAAATGGTGGAACCGCTAGTATAGTAACGGCAAGTGGAAATATTAATTTAGGTGGTGCTGGTTTAAACTATACTTTAGTTATACCTAAAACAGGTACAACTCCTAGTACAGGAGTTTTAAAAATAGTTGGACCATGTTCTGGATTAACTCCTCCCATTAACACCGCCTGGAACGTGAAAGTTATTTGCCCCGCATCATTAGATAGTTTTACAACTAATAGTGTGGCAGCTAGTTCAACTATAGCTTGTTGTACTGCAACTCAAAATCAAACTTATTATTTTGCTAGAAATACAACAAATGGAAGTAGTTTTACACCAGAAACAGGTAATACAACTCCTTTAGTAAATAATTTTGTATTTTCAAATAGTACAGGTGCAACTGCTTTAGCAAATGGGTATTATAAAATAAATTCAACCCAAGCTTTGTATGTTCAAAACGGAGTTGTTGATAGTATTGTTACTTGCCCTAGTTGTGTGACTTTAACTCAGTTTAATGTAGGCAATCCTTCAGCTTTTGTAGCTGACATGTGTAGCCAGACTGCTCCAGGTGGAAATAATTATTTTCACGATGGATCTACAACATACCCTGTTGCAAATGATATAGTGTATTTAAGCAATGATACTTCAAGTCCTGTAGATGGTGGATCAGGTATTCAATGGCCATATTTTGCAAACGGAGCAACGCTTGGAGATTCTCCATTAGCATACTTTAGAATAACAGGAAGTTCGGGTACAGTACAGTCAGTAACCAACTGTCCTTAATAAAGTGTAAATTTTAAATAAAACAAGTGATAATAAACATATACCGGCCCGGTGTAGGGCAATAACCAATGTCAAATTTAAACCAAAACCATGACACTATTTTACCAGACTAATTCGTGGACTAGTCAACCACCAGTATCGGATGAAACCCTAAGCCTTTGGAAACACGTAGCTAAAAAGAAAAATTGGCGAATTGTTCAACTACCAAACGGTTTCTACCAAACAGAATACCTAGATCCAAACAAGAAAGATTCTTGGATCGATGCAACGAGACGTGAAACTATAGAAGGCGCTGAACAAGCAATAGATTCTTCAATAGACCATTATGAGAAAAAATTAGCTCATCTTCACGGACCACAAGTCGTTAAGACCTTTAAGTAAATTCAATTCAATCAAATCAAATCAAATTATGTCAGACGCAATAGTCAAAAACTTAAGCTTTGGAAACGAAGCTAAGGACAAAGTATTTAAAGGTATAGATACACTCACAAAAGCTGTTAGCTCCACACTTGGGGCTAGCGGTAAATGTGTAATCATGGAAGATGGTCACGGTTACCCTATCATAACAAAAGATGGTGTAACAGTAGCTGATTCCATAATCTTACAAGATCCTATTGAAAATATGGGTGCAACGCTTTTAAAAGAGGCTGCAAGAAAAACAGTAAGAGAAGCTGGTGATGGTACAACCACCGCAACAGTGCTGGCTCACGCTATCTTAGATGCTTCCTATCAAATGGAAACAAACATAAGTACTAGAGAGCTGAAAGAAGGTATAAACACCGCTGTAACCAAAGTTATAGAATTTTTAAAAGATCAAAGTATTACTGTAAAAAATAATATGATAGATCAGATTGCCACTATATCCACTAACAATGATAAAGAATTAGGTAAGTTAATAGGTGATGCATTTAGAGAGGTTGGTGAAACAGGTGTTGTAACAATGGAACCAACAGAAGGTGGAATAACAGAAGTTGAGATTGTAGAGGGAGTTGAGTATGGTAAAGGATATGCAGATCCAAGTTTTGTTACAAATAAAGAAAAAAATACAGTGGAACTAGAAAGCCCTTTGGTTTTAATTATGGATTCTAAAATAGAATCAATAAGACAAGTTCAACCTGTACTAGAGCATGTAATAAAAAATAACAAACCGTTATTATTAATTGGTGAGGTACAAGCAGGGGTTTTATCTGCTTTGATTATGAATAAAATGAAAGGAAATATAAAGATTAATGTTATAGATCCTCCAGTTTACGGATTAAGAAGAAAAGAAATATTAAGTGATTTAGCTTTGTTAACTAATTCTACAATAATAAATGAAGATTTAGGTGATGATTTAAATGTTATACAAGTGGACTATTTAGGTTCATGTGTTAAAGCAACATCAACACCAGACCAAACTATAATTCAAGTTGAAGAACCTTCAGAAGAAGTAGAAGATATAATTAATAAAATAAAACAAGATCTTAAAAAGAAAAACAAGTCTCACGTAGCACTTGGTTTAGAATTAAGACTAGCTAGGTTATCTGCTAAAGTTGCAGTTGTTAAAATTGGTGCTAACTCAGCTATAGAATTAAAAGAAAAAACAGATAGAATTGAAGATGCTATTTGTGCTACTAAAGCCGCTATCAAAGAAGGTATAGTATCAGGCGGTGGAATTGCACTACTTAATGCATCAAGTTTTATTAAGCCTGTTAATAAAGGGGAAGAGATATTATTAAAAGCTATTAAATCTCCATTTAAAACTATTCTTAGCAATGCTGGTATAGATCCTGGCAAACTAGGTAAACAAAAAATAGGTATTGGGTTGGATGTGGTTACAGGTGATATAGTAAACATGGTTGACTCAGGGATTATCGATCCTTTGCTAGTAACAAAAAGTGCATTAGTAAATGCAGCTTCTGTAGCTACTACAATATTGTCCACTGATTGTGTAATTAATAACATGAGAGTCAATGAAAGCAATAGGTAGAAATTTAATCATACAAAAAGTAGAACAAGGTACTACTCAAACAGAAGGTGGATTATTACTTGCTGAATTACATAAAGATGATATTAGGTATATAAAGGCTAGTGTCATTGATGTGGGTGATGAAATAGAAGTCCTTAAAAAAAATGATATAATATTTTATGATAAACATGCTGGTCATAAAATTGAAATAGAAAAAGATATTTATCACGTTATAAAAATTCAAGACGTGGTTGTTGTTTTGTGAAAAAGTTAGATGCATCAGAATTAAAAAATCTGAATTTGCTAAAACACTACCGTATAATACGCAAGTGGGCTTCAAAAAACAACAACCTTAGAGAAGCAGATTTAGAATTATTAATATATTTAGATTGTATAGATTTGTTTACTAAAAAAGATTTTGAACTAGGAGTATATTCTTATAGCTGGGATAGTAGAAGGTGGAGTAGGTTAATAAAAGAAGACTGGATAAAAGTCTGGAGAGTTAGAAACAGAACCACTCAAAAATATAATATTTATAAAGTATCTTTTAAAGGTAAACAACTTATAAGTAGAATATATAGAATAATGCTAGAAGAAGAAGAACTTCCTACTAGTATTAGAAGAAACAAAATTATGCAAGGTAATTCATATATGGATAAAGTTATGATTACAGCTATAAGAAATGTAAATAAAAATTAAAATTATGGGAGTATTTAGTAGTTTAGCAGCTGGAATAGGCGGAGCAATGGGAGGATTAATGGGTGGAGGATCTAGTCAAGGTAGAAGCGGTTTTGCAGGAGTTAATCAAAAATTAGATCAACTTATAGAAATGCAAAACGGAGGTGGCGGTGGTGCCGCTCCAATACCATCATCACCAATACCAGCGGGTAATTTAGGTGGAAACCCAGCAGAACCTAGTGAAGGAGTAGGAGTTGACCCAATAGGTGGAGGACCAGTACAAATGCCAGATATTCAAAATGCAGGTGGAGGAGGTAGACCACCAGCTGAAGTAGGTATGGATCCTATAGCTGAAGCAACAGCAGGAGGTCAATATCAAATGCCACAAAACAGATCATTCATTTAAAAACAAATATTATGCACGATAACAAATACGATCCTTCATTGGAAAAATTAAAGCCAGGAACTAAGGTTGGTGTAGTTGGTGAGTCTCACATATGGGATGGACCACTAGATCAAAAAGGAAGACTTCATGGCGTGGGCTCTAGCTCAGGAATAACAGGGATGCAAATACTAAAAGCACCAACACCTTACAATCCTCTTAACGCAGTTTTATGCGCTCAAAGAGACTAAAACAATATAAAAAAAATGGGATTATTTAGAACATCAGATTCAGTCATAGGAAGAGCTATGCCTCTAACAGCAGGTTTAGTTGGGGCTCCAAACGCTTTACCTGCTTGGGTTTTTGAAAACCAAACAGGAGTATTAGGAACATATTTAAATAGTTCTGTATTATACGTTGGCGTAAGCGGTGACGTATCAGTTATATTACCCGGTACTAGTTTAAATTCAGTAAGCACATTAAGTTTGTTATCTGGAGGAACTGGTTACACTAACGGTGCACAAACTAACTTAGCAACAACATGCCCTAATAATTTAGCTTCAGGTTTAACTATAAGTGCAACGGTAGCTGGAAATGCTATAACTGATCCTGTTATAGGTAATTCAGCTGGTAGTGGTTATAACGTAGGTGACATAGTTACTATAACGGGCGCAGGAGGTTCAAACGCAACAATCACTATAACAGCTGTGAACGATGGTGTTCCTGTTTCTGCTCAAGCAGTAACATTCAAAGGAGTTCCTGCAGGCACAGTATTACCAGTGGCTGTAGATTACGTAACTGCATTAGCAACTGTAGCAGCAACTGATATAATAGTAGGTAGATAATGAGTTATTCACAATCTAATAGTCCGTTTTTAGGACCTGCAAAGTCAGGAAAAGGTTGTGCGGATTCAAAGCAAGGATGTATAAGATCATCTGGTGATGGAACTTATTATATTTTAAACAACAAAAAAGGTGGAACATGGCGAAGTGGCTTTGCTTCTAAAAAAGCTGCTAAAGATCAACTTGCAGCAATACACTCAAACTAATAATTATGGAAAAAGGACACTACGGTCAATATAGCGGTAACGCAAGGCATTCAAGAGTTACAAGTGGTAATATGGCTGCTACTAAACGTGACGATGAAGCACATATGGAATATCTTAAAGAAGATGTTGACTACGATGACAAACATGGTCACAGCGATTCAAGTATGACATCTGACGAAAAGCATATATCTAAAATAGCTGGCGATCTTAAGTACGATGAAAAACGTCATGGTTCTGCTAAAATCTTAGGTGATAGAAATAACAATGGTGTTATGGAAGACTGGGAAAAAGCTATTAGCAATAAAATAGACAAAAACAAATAAACAGAGTAAACTGATAAATCAAACAAATATAACCAAACCAGGCTTAACAGCCAAAAACAAAAACAATTATTATGGTAAACAAATTTTTAAAATTTAACATTTCATCAACACCTTTAGCTTCAGGAGCTCAATTGGTAAACGCAGATGACGTACAAAGTGTAGGTTACGCTGTAGCAACAGGTATCATTACGATAACTTTAAAAGGAGCTGTAGCTATTAATGCAGGTCATGCTGACGGAGCCGCTGTACCCGCTACTCAAATGGGAGCTAGAGTTATTTCTATTTTATGTAGTAACTCTTTAGCTGCTGCTGTAGTTCCAACTATTACACTTGGAAGAAAATCTCCAGACAAAGCGGTATATGCTGCAATGACTGCTAATCCAGGTGGAGTACAATCAACTGTACAACCAGGGTTAGATGATTCTGCTACACCGTTGCAAATATACTTTACATCGTATACAATTGCAACTACACCAATCATAGCAAACATCTAATATTAATGGAGTCTCGAGGATTAGGCGATAGTATAGCGAAATTCACGGAAAAAACAGGTATTAAGACCATTGTAGACAGAGTGTCTGATGGTCTTAATTTACCCTGTGGATGTAATAATCGTCAAGAATGGTTTAACGAAAAATTTCCTTATACAAAATGATATGGCATTTAAATTAAAATCTCCTTTTAACCTAGATCTTTTAAGCACATCAATGTTTGAAAGAGATATGGAGGGTGATCCGGTTCACGCCAGAACACCTAAAAATGGAGTTATTATTTTAAATGAAGATTCATTTGGAAAAGATGGGGATCCATTAGAGAATTTAAAAACTGTTGCTCACGAACTTGAGCATGTTAGACAATACAAAAACGGAGACTTAGATTATGGAACTAACGGAGCTGGAAAAGAAGTTGTAACATGGAAGGGTAAAGAATATGATTACTCTAAAATGGCATCTGGAGATCCAACCCAACCTTGGGAAATTGAACCTAGAAAACAAGAGAACAAATTTAAAAAATAATATTATGAAAAAAGAAGAAGGTGCTTATAAGAAAAAAGGTGCTGCTCAAGATTCTATGGCTGTACCAGCTGAAAAATTAGAAAAAATACAAGACACTGAAGGTGGAGCTAAGAAAAAAGGTGCTGCTACACACAAAGATGGTAAAGAGCATACCGCAAAAGAATTAAAAGCAGAAGGTAAAAAATTAAAACAAGAAGCTAGAGATAAAAAGAAAGCAGATAAAAAAGCTTCAAGAGCTACTAAAAAATCTAAAAGAAAATCTAATAGAAGCAAGAGATTGCAGGACAAAATAGATTTACAAACACTTAAAAAATCTCAAACTGATGATACAGTAATAAAAGGTAAAAAATCAAATAGAATTACTAATCTTGAAAAAAGAAAAGCAAAAGCTGATAAAGGAACTGATAGAGAGGTTAAAGCGGGTGTTGCTAAGAAAAAAGGTGCTGCATTAATAAGTGGAAAACCACCAAAACCAAAAGGTCAAACAACACCTAATACAAATCGTCCAGCTAAAACTCCTATGGACAAAGTTACAGACTTTGCCAAAGGTTTTGTTAGTCACTTGGGTCAGAGTTTTTCTAATGATTTTAATACGATAAAAAATGCTGTAACTGGTTCTGGCAAGCATAATGGTGCTGGTAAAATAGGTGGTTTTACACAAAACTTTGGACCAGCTAGACAAAACAGTTATGCAAAAGGAGCTGCTAGAGTAGCTCAGATAATGGGTAAAGGTGCTGCAGATGTAATTGATGGTTCAACTCACAAGCATCCTCATGTAACTATGTCGCAAGATCCGGTTGTTATAGGAGATGCGAGTAAAATAAATACTACTGTAACTTCTACCAAGAACCTTCCTTTAAGTGTGCACGATCAAAAGTCTCCATATTTTAAAAGGAATCTTGGTCAGGCAAATAAAGATATGAGGAATTTTGAAAATAAAAATATGAGTCAAGTTAATATAGATAAAAAGAAGAACATAATAACTCAAGAGAAAAGAAAAAGAGACGGAATGGATTATCAAGCAAACACAGGTACAGACAATCAACAAACTATTAGAAGAAGTTAAAACTAATGTCTAAGAAAAAATTCAAAGATACTAAAGTTGGGCAATTTTTAAACAAGATTGCCCCTAGTATCCTTGGAACTGTGAGTGGTATAATACCAAATGCTGGTGTATTAGGATTAGTAAAAAGCTTAATACATAAAGAATCTGATACTGTAATATCTCCACAAGATAAAGAAACTGCTCTTCTGTTATTAGAGCAAGATATGATAGAATTAAAAGAGGTTTCAAAACGCTGGGAAAGCGATATGAAATCTGACTCATGGTTAAGTAAAAATACACGACCAATGAGTTTAATATTCTTAACAGCTATGACAATAGCTTTTATATGGGTGGATAGCCACGAGCATCTATCCTTCACGGTAGAACAAGAATGGATCAGTTTGTTAAAAACTTTAACAACAACGGTTTACGTAGCCTATTTTGGCTCGCGTGGGGCGGAAAAATTCAAATCTATAAGTAATAATAAATAAGTAAATAAACATTAATAATCAAATTAAATTAAAATGGCAGAACAAAACGCAAAAATAACTGAAGAACAGTTAAAAGAAGTTAGAGAAACACAAGGAAAAGTAAACCAATTATTAAATAATATTGGTTATGTTGAGGTACAAAAAAGTGCTCTTAAAGTAGATTTTAGCAAAGCAAGTGAAGAAGCTGAAGAAGTTAAAAAGAAACTTGAAAAAGAGTATGGTGCTATAAACATAGACCTTGCCACTGGAGAATATACTATAGTAGAACAAAAAGAAGAAGAAAAGTAAAAGTGAGCAACGTTGTAAGAAAAATCAGCATTGGATCTGATTACAAAAATGACGCTATGCATTACTCTATTGGGCAACAAGTCTATGGAGGGCATGAAATAGCTTACATCATTCATGATCTTACTGATTCATCTTACAATATTCACATAAAAAAAGGAGATGAAATATTGCCATGGAAGAAGTTTAATTCTAACATGGCTATATCCATTGAATATGATTTAGAGTATTAATGCGTAGTTTATATGATTTCATAGTAGAACCAGTTGGTGACACCTATGATAACGAAATAGAAATAGAAAACGTAAAAATAATATTAAACACTAAAATTGAAAGTTACAAGTTTGTAAACAACATAGCTAAGGTAATTAAAACTCCTTTAGCTTTAAAAACTCCAATTAAAAAAGGTGATATTATTTTAATACATCATAATGTATTTAGAACTTTTTATGACGTGAAAGGCATAAAGAAAAAATCTAGATCTTTTTTTCAAGATAATAAATATTTTTGTGCAATAGATCAAATTTATTTATATAATCAAAACTCAAAATGGACGTCTATAAATGATAGATGTTTCATAAAACCCTTAAAAAGTGAAAGCAAGTTTAAGGTAAATAAAGAGCAAAACCTTATTGGCATACTAAAAATAGGTAATAGCTCGTTAGAAGCGCTAGGAATAAACGAGGGAGACACCGTTGGCTATACGCCATACGGGGAGTATGATTTTATCGTTGATAAAAAGCGTTTGTATTGTATGAAATCAAATGATATTGTTATTAAGTATGGAAATAAAGAAAACCAAGCTGAGTATAATCCAAGCTGGGCAAGTAGCAGTTGAAGAATTAATCAAAGTTGCTAAAGAACCTATTATAGATTTTGGCCCGGATATTTCCGCAGATCGTTTAAAAAACGCTGCAGCTACAAAAAAGCTAGCTATATTTGACGCATTTGAAATATTGCAAAGAATACAAGAAGAGGAGGACATGTTAAATGAAAAACCTAAAGAAACTAAAGAAGAAAAAAGTTTTAAAGGTTTTGCTGAAGGAAGATCTAAGTAATGTACGATCAAACATTATTTAAAGTATTAAAAACCCATATTAAACCTAAAGTTTTAAAGCAAAAAAATAGGTATAAAAAATGGGAGTACGGTTACAATAAGGAATATGATATGATTGTAATCAGTAGAACTGGTGAGGTTGGTGAAATATATGAGATACAGAATCTTAAAATAGCTTTACCTAAACAACCAGAAAATATAGTAGAATTTAAATCCAACAGATGGGAAAGAACTTTACTACCTAAAGCTTTTAAAAATATTAAAACAATATTTGATTGGGAGGAGTATGATGTAGATTTTAAAGAAACATGGTATGATTACATTGATAAAGAGTTTGATTACAGAGAAAAAGGCTTTTGGTTTTTTAATAAAAATGAACCTACTTATATTACTGGTACTCATTACATGTACTTGCAGTGGTCCAAGATTGATGTTGGGAAACCAGATTTTAGGGAATCAAACAGATTATTCTTTATATTCTGGCAAGCTTGTAAAGCCGACACAAGATCATATGGCATTTGCTATCTTAAAAACAGAAGGTCAGGATTTTCTTTTATGGCCTCAGGGGAAACAGTTAACAGCGCAACAATATCAACCGATTCAAGATTTGGGATTTTGTCTAAATCAGGGCCTGATGCTAAGACAATGTTCACTGACAAAGTTGTACCGATCTCGGTTAATTACCCGTTTTTCTTCAAACCAATACAAGACGGTATGGACCGTCCAAAAACAGAATTAGCATATAGAGTTCCAGCAAGTAAATTCACTAGAAGAAAACTTGAAAACAATGAAACTCTTAGAGAACTTACAGGGTTAGATACAACAGTTGACTGGAAAAATACAGGGGATAACTCTTATGATGGAGAAAAGCTAAAGCTTTTAGTTCATGATGAATCTGGTAAATGGGAAAGACCTAACAATATATTAAACAACTGGAGGGTAACTAAAACTTGTTTACGATTAGGTAGCAAGATTATTGGTAAGTGCATGATGGGATCAACATCAAACTCTTTAGATAAGGGTGGTGAAAACTTTAAGAAACTTTACTATGACTCGGATGTTACCAAAAGAAACGCCAATGGACAGACTCGCTCAGGATTATATTCTTTGTTTATACCTATGGAATGGAATTACGAAGGATACATCGACTCTTATGGTGTACCTGTCTTCAACACGCCGAGGAAACCAGTTGAAGATCCGAATGGCACAAAAATAAATATAGGCGTTATAGAATACTGGCAAAATGAAGTAGATGGTCTTAAGGGAGATCAGGATGGCTTAAATGAATTTTATAGACAGTTTCCACGTACAGAGGAACATGCATTCAGAGATGAAGCTAAATCGTCTTTATTTAATTTAACTAAGATTTACGAACAAATAGACTGGAATGCTGATATTAAAAATAGCAGCGTAATAACTCAAGGAAATTTTCAATGGGTTAATGGTGTGAAAGATACTACAGTTCTTTTTAACCCTAGCAACAGTGGTAGGTTTTTTATATCATGGGTTCCACAAAGTAATTTACAGAATAATGTAATTTCTAAAAACGGTGGAAAATATCCTGGCAATGAACACATGGGTGCATTTGGTTGTGATAGTTATGATATATCAGGTACTGTAGATAAAAGAGGTTCTAATGGAGCTTTACACGGTTTAACTAAGTTTAGTATGGAGAATCACCCTACTAATCATTTCTTTTTAGAATACATA